>Ga0302189_10000027_pt1 | contig 96597 bp, 86 predicted proteins | sample II_Bog_E2_2_FD_194551 | JGI IMG/M metagenome (GOLD analysis project Ga0302189, IMG submission 194551) | Peat permafrost microbial communities from Stordalen Mire near Abisko, Sweden - II_Bog_E2_2 | ecosystem: Environmental > Terrestrial > Soil > Wetlands > Peat | place: Sweden: Abisko...
GAGCTGCCGCGCGGTGATGGAGGCGCCGTAGGCGTTCTGCACGTTCTCATAGATGGCCCCCCTGGGGCCCTCGGGGATCGCGATGGCGACGTAGGGCCTGAGCGACGTGTAGTTGTAGGCGGCCTGGCCGCTCACCTGAGGCAGCGTCGCGGCATTGGCCTGGGTCGTTCGCGCGTGCGCAGCATCGACGGCCGACCGGGCCTCGTCGATCGAGGGATACCGGGCAATCACGGCCTCAATCGTCTGCGCGAGGGTCAGGGGGCCGGGCTGGGATCCTTCAGCGAGGGCCGACAACGTGAGGGCGGCTAGGGCAAGGACGAGGATGCCGGAGGTTTTCATGGGCGGTGGGAAAGAGGACTCGGGTCTAGTGGGCGTCGGCCGCCGCTGCGGCGGCGGCCTTGGGCAGCGAGCCGGGCCGGCCCGCAAAGAGGATTATGGGCACGCATGCCAGGGATAGGAATCCCACAAAGCGGAACGCGTCGATATAACTCAGGAGGAAGGCCTGCTGCTGGGTGAGGGTGTCGAGCAGGCCCAAGGCGCGGCGGGGTGCTTCCCAGGCCGTGGCTCCCTTGGAGAGCATGTAATGGGTGATCTGCGCAAGTCGGCTGTCGGTGGCCGGATCCCCGATTGCCAGCTTGGAGACCAGGTTGAGGCGGTGGGCGGCGGCTCGGTGGTCCAGGAAGGTGTTGATGAAGGCGATGCCGAAGGAGCCGCCCATCTGGCGCATCATGTTGTTAAGCGCGACGCCCTGGGGCATGTCGCGCGGACGCAGGCCCGACACCGCCAGTTGCGTGAGCGGTATCGTGATCAGGCTCAGACCAATCGCCCGCAGGATGATGGGCCAGAAGAAGTCGCTCGACTGCGCTTCCAAGTTGAGCCCTGAGAGCTTGAGCGCGAAGAGGGCCACGATCCCGAAGCCGATCATCACCATGAACTGGGGCGGGAAACCCTTCGTGAGAAGGCGGCCCATTAGGGGGAGGAATATCACGGACACGGCGGCGCCCGGCAGAAAGAGCATTCCGGTCTTGAGTGCCGTGTACCCGAGGAGCCTCTGGGTGAACACGGGGACAATGAAGACGGTGGCGAACAGGGCGAAGCCCAGGACGAACGTCAGGCTCGCCGCGATGGCCAGCTTCCCGCTCTTAAGGACGTGAAGGTCCACGACCGGGTGCTCGGTCGTGAGCTCCCGGACGATGAACGAGACCAGCGATACGGCCGCCAGGACCGTCAGGACCACGATGTAGCGCTTGGAGAACCAGTCCTCGGTCTCTCCTCGCTCAAGCACGGTCTGGAGGGAACCCAGCCCCACGACGAGGAAGCCGATGCCCGGCCAGTCGATCGTCTCCGCATTGCGTGCGTGCTCAGGTTCCTTGACGAAGAGCCATGAGAGGAAGGCGGCCGCCAGCCCGATCGGAAGGTTGATGTAGAAGATCCACGGCCACGTGTACTGGTCTATGATCCATCCGCCGACGGTCGGCCCTATCGTTGGCCCCACGAAGATGCCGACCCCGAACAGGGCGGCTGCGAACCCGCGCTCGCCCACCGAGAACGTCTCAAAGAGGATCGCCTGAGAGGTCGAAAGGAGCGCTCCGCCGCCGATGCCCTGCACGAAACGGAAGGCGACGAGCTCCCAGATGTTGTGGGCGTTGCCGCAGGCCACCGATGCGCCCGTGAAAAGCAGGATCGAGCTGATGTAGTAGTTGCGCCTCCCGAACCTTGCCGCGAGGAAGCTGGTCATCGGGATGATGATCACGTTGGCGATCGCATAGGAGGTCACCACCCAGGCGACATCCTCGAGGGTCGCGCCCAGATTGCCGCTCATGTCGTTGAGCGCCACGTTCACGATGGACGTGTCGATCAGCTCGATGATCGCCGCGGCGATCACCGTGATCGTGATGATCACCTTGCGCAGTCCGTGCTCGGCCATCGCAATCCTGGGTCTATTCCTGGACCCGCACCGTTGCGTCCACGCTCATGCCGGGCCGCAGCGGATGGCCCGCGTCCGGGGCCTGCGACAGGACGATCTTCACGGGCACACGCTGGGTCACCTTCACGAAATTGCCCGTGGAGTTGTCGGGGGGCAGGAGGGCGAAGCGGGCGCCGGTGGCGCCCGATATGGACTCGATCTTCCCGTGGAAGATGATTCCCGGGTAGGTATCGGCCTCGAACTCCACGTCCTGGCCTGGTTTCATCTTCGTGAGCTGGGTCTCCTTGAAATTGGCCACGACCCAGACATCGGTCTCGGTTGCCACCGATAGGAGCGTCTGGCCGGACTGGATGTACTGGCCCGGCTCCACATTCTTCCTGGAAACAAGCCCGTCGATGGGGGCGGTGACCGTGCAGTAGGAGCGCTGGAGCTTGGAATACTCCAGGTCCGACGCCTTCGCGGCCGCCGTGGTCTCTGCTGCGGCTACCCGCGCGCTCGCGACCGAAATCTGGGCCCCAGCCGTCCGGGCCTCGCTGCGCACGGCCTCGAGCTGGGCGGACGCCGTGTCGGAGGCGGCCTGCGAATCGGTCAGGGCGCTGTCAGTGATCGCCCCTGTCTTGAAAAGCCGGGTATCCCGGGAAAGGTCGCTTGCCGCCTTGTGCTGGCGGACAAGGGAGGTCTCGGTGTTTGCCGCTGCGGTCGCGGCTGCGGCGCGCGCGCTGGCGAGCGCGGCTTCCGACGTCGCCTTGTCGGCAAGGGCGTTCTGGAAGGCGGCCTGCGCCGCCGCCACTTTCAGGTCGAGCTCCTTCGGGTCGATTTCAATCAGGGCCTGCCCGGTGGACACCCTCTGGTTGTCGACGACCCGCACCTGGGAAACGTAGCCGGAGACCCGGGGAAGCACCGGGCTGATGTGTCCCTCGACCTGGGCGTCGTCGGTCTCCTCATGGGCCATGGCGAAGTTCCATCGGGCGACGCCGTAGATGATCCCGGCGATCACCACGACGGCGGCAACGATGCCCATGACGACCTGGCGTGAGGCGAAGGCAAATTTGGTTTTCTTCACCGGTGCTGCTGCGGCTTTTTCAACGTCGTGGTTCATGGCGTAAGCAGATGATTAGGCACCTAATCATCTGCTTTTGCAAGTCCTCGGAGAAAAATTTGTGGATTTTGGCCGTCCCGAGAGGTTCGGTGGATGAATGCCCGGGTCAAATCTTGTCCAAGCAATTGATAGACAACTCTATCCAGGATCCCCGGGCCAAGGTCCCAAGCTCAAGGCTGCCAAAGCGAACCCGATCCAGTTCAAGCACCGTGCAACCCTGGGTGGCGAACATCCTCTTCACCTGGTGGTAACGCCCCTCCGTCAGCACGATTTCGACCTGGTTGTCGCCCGTCAGACGCAGGTCCGCCGGGGCGCAGGGGGTATCCTCCCCGGCAAGGACCAGGGTTCCGCTCGAAAACAGCTCGACCGTCCCCGGGGGCGGCTCCCGGTCGAGGACGGCGCGGTAGACCTTTGCCACCTTGTGTTTTGGGGAGGTGAGGCGGTGGACCACCCCGCTTATGTCGGTCAACAGGAGGAGCCCTGTCGTCTCCTTGTCGAGCCGGCCCACGCTGGTCACCGGGGGGTTTCTTTTTGTCCAGCGCTCGGGCAGGAGCCCGTAAATGGAGGGCCCCTCGGCCGGGTCGTGCGAGCACACGCGCCCCACCGGCTTGTTGAGCATGATCAGGATCTCCCCGGGGTGGTCCGGCGGCGCTCCGTCAATGCGCACGTCGGCGGCATCCACACGGGTTCCGGGGTCCTCTGCTGGGGCCCCGCGGACCGTCACCCGGCCCGCCTCGATCCACTCCCGGACTTCACGCCGGGAGCCATATCCCAGGCTTGCAAGTAATTGGTCTAGGCGGCGCATCAATCAGCCCATTGGGGCACTTTAGGGCATTTAGATCAACACGGGCCTTGGGGCTAATAAGCCGATTCTCCAAGAATTGACTCGGCAACCTGACCCGCATTTGGGATGTCTTACCTTTACGACCACTTATGGCAGTCTGGGAATATAAGGTAATCTCGAGCGGCAAGGGGGGATTTGCGACGCCCGCGCTCCTCGAATCATTTCTGAACCAACTCGGAACGGACGAGTGGGAGATCGTCGAATTTCGCGGGCAGCCCGACAATCCTCTCGCGTTCTCGGGGCTTGCCCGGCGACCCACCCAGCGCGACTGGACCCTCGGAGACGCGGCGGCAGCTGCCGCCCGGGTTGAGGCTGACAAGCTTCGCATCGAGTTTGAGGCCAAGTTCAAGAGCGCGACGGCGACCCCCGGTGCGGCTCCCGCCGAGACCGAGGCGGCCCAATCGGACGAGGCCCTCCGCGAGACCGACGGCCTCAGGCGCCTGCGCGACACGGAACGTGACTCCGATCCCGACGCCCCCAACGAGGAGGCGCAGGAGGACGATTGGGACAAGCTTGGGGTTGAGGACGAGGTGCCGACCTTCTTTGAGGCCATCCGCCCGCATCTTCGCAGGAACCAGCGCGGCCCCGGGTTCTCCGTGGGCGTCGACTACCTCGCGAAGAAATGGGACATCTCCGAGCAGGAGGTACTGGGTGCGCTCAAGGAGTGCGGCCTTGAGATACCCGATGACGAGGACGCCAAGGTCACGTACGTCGACTATGACGGCGACCTCTACTGGGTTAACATCAACCGGCGCGGGGAGCTTTGGATCAACACCAAGGAGAAGACCCGGCCCGTGTTCAGGACCGTCCAGGCCACCAAGATCGAGCCGACCGAGGAGGAGGCCCCGAAGCAGCAGCCTGAGCAGGAGAAGCGCCCCGAAAAGCAGCACGAGGAGCGCAAGCACGGCCAGAGGAGGCACGAGCCGGAGCCCGATTCTGGGGCTCCCGCGGCGGCCCTTCCCGAGGGTGCCGCGCTGCTGGACCGCATTCGGCCGCTGATGCGCAAGAACCGCCGCGAGCCGGGTGGCTCGGGCAGCATGAGTTTTCTTTCGCGGGCCCTTAAGTGCAACGAGGCCGCCTTGGTGGGAGCCTTCACCTCGATGGGGTTGAGCGCGCAGGCCGCGGCCGGCGATCCGCCTGTGTTTGCGGAGATCGGCGACGAGACGTGGTGGCTCAACACCGACAGCCGTGGCGGAATCTGGATCAACGCCCGCGAGAAGCGCGGCGAAGCCCCGGCCGCGCCGCCGGCTGCCGACGCCCCTGCATCGGAGGCCCAGGCCTCCGTGCCCTCGCCGGCGCCCGGCAACGTCTTTGCGGCGGTCAGGCTCCTCCTTAAGGAGACAAAGACGGGCTCCGTCGCGGCGCCGGTCGAGCGTCTCGCCGGTGAACTCGGGAAGTCCGTGGAAGAGCTGCTTTCGGCGCTCACCTCCTCAGGGCTTCGCGTTCCTGAAAAGCCCCGCGAGAAGCCGGTGTTCGGCGAGCACGCCGGGGAGATCTTCTGGTTGAACCTGAACGGCAAGGGCGAGCTCTGGCTCAACGCCAAGGCATCGAAGTACCCGGGTGGCGGCGACGAAGCCGATCACAGGGGCAAGCGCCCGCGTCCGAAGAAGAAGTCGGCGGCCGGCGATGAGCCTTTGGCCGAGGGTAAACCGGCAGTGGAGCCGCCGGCGGCCTAGGCCTTGCGGCGGGACTCGACCGAGTCCGCGAGCAGTTCCAACAGGGGCAGGGTCTTCTCCCAAGAGAGGCACGGATCCGTGACGCTCTGCCCGCGCACCAGGGGAACGGTGGCGTAGTCCTGGGAACCGCCGACCAGGTTGCTCTCAACCATAACCGCGGAAATCACGGGGTCTCCCGTGGCGATCCTCCCTGCGAGCTCCTCGGCCACCACCCGCTGGCGCTCCGGTTCGCCCTTGTGGCTGTTGGCATGGCTCAGGTCGACCATGATTCGGGGCGCGAGCCCATGCTTCGAAAGGAGCGCTGCGGCCGCGGCTACGTCCTTCGAGGAATAGTTCGGGCCGTGCGAGCCCCCGCGCAGGACGAGGTGCGCGTCCTCATTGCCCGTGGTCTGCATGCAAGCGGGTGTCCCGTCGTGGGCCAGCGTCGGAAACCAGTGCTGGTGGCGCGCCGAGCGGATGGCGTCCACGGCGACCTGGACATTCCCGTCGGTCCGGTTCTTGAACCCCACCGGCATCGATAGGCCCGAGGCCAGCTCCCGGTGGATCTGGCTTTCCACGGTCCGCGCCCCAATGGCGCCCCAGCTCACGAAGTCCGCGTAGTACTGGCCGAAGGTGGTTTCGAGGAACTCGGTGCCGATGGGCAGCCCCAGGGCGGTGATGTCCGCCATGAGTCTCCTCGCGGTGCGCAGCCCCTTTGCGATGTGGAAGGTCTTGTCCAGGTCGGGATCGTTGATCAGGCCCTTCCACCCGAGGACGGTCCTCGGTTTTTCAAAATAAACCCGCATTGCCACGAGAAGCCGGCCCTCGAGGCGTTCCGCGGCCGCCTTCAGGAGCGCGGCGTATTCCAGGGCTGCGGCCGGGTCGTGGATTGAGCAGGGCCCGACGACGACAAGCAGGCGGTCGTCCCTGCCCGACAGGATGGAGGCGATCTCTGTCCGCGCCTTGGAGATGCGAAGGGCCCCCGTGTCGTCGAGCGGGATCTCCGCCTCGAGCACCGAGGGCGCGGGAAGGGGCCTCGACGCGCGGATGCGAAGATCGTAAGTGGGCCTGGGCATGCCGACGTCCTTCTCAGGCGTCCGGATCAGGCGCCGATCAACGAGCGTGCCTGGACAACGGCCGGATGGCGGCTCAGGAGCACCTCTGAGAGATTCGGGGCGAGCCCGAGCGCCGAGGCCTTGAGCCGGAGCGTGACCCAGGCAAGGGATGAGGCCGGTGGGCTGAACGCGTGCGGTGCAAAAGCGTCAAAGATGGGCGAGAGCGGCGCAAGCTGCGCCTTGGGCTCCAGGTTCTTCTCAACCAGGAAGAGCCCCAGAAGCGCACTGAGCGCATCGAGCCACGCGGTCGGCGAACTTGGGACGGCGTAGGGGATGCCGGAGCCCTCGGGGTAGGGGGCCCACTCCATGAACGCCCGGATGTACTCATGGAGCTTTTTCAGCTCCGCGTCGGCCGTCGCCGCTGTCCAGCGGACGGTGATCTGCTTGCGCTCGCGCATCTTCTTCACCTCCCAGACCCGCATGATCAGCACCAGCTCGGAGCCGTCGCGCTTGAGCGAACCGGTGAAGATGTAGTCGAGGCCGTCCGCGACCGAATCCGCCAGCTTCTTCAGGTTGTCGACGTTCCAGTCCGTGGGGAAGATGGCGGGCCGGGTGGGCGCGCCGGGCTCGTGGAGGCACGCGAGAGCCGCCACCGACCCGTAGAGGGGTGAAAAATAGAACGTCTCTGCGAACCACAGGGGAATGGCGCGCGAGAGGCGCCCCAGCTCATCCTCGGGAAGGCGCGACGCCGCTTCGTGATCGGGATAGGCCCCGGGCAGCGAGAGCTGGGCAAACGCCACCCGCCGCAGCTTGCCCTCCTTCTTGGGGAGGGCCTCCGTGACCGACTCCAGGCCATACGACCAGATCGGCCTGCTGATGGTGACAAGCGCAACGCCCACCGGGGCCGTGGGGTCCACGACGGCGGGCTCGCCCGGCTGGGGCTTGAACGCCGGGATGCCCTGGACATCCCCGTGGTTGATGAGCTCGGCGACCGCATTCGAGAACCCGTGCAAGCGATCCTCCAGCTCTGGGCGGTTGAGCGAGAAAAGGATGTCGAGAATGTGCTGAGCCGCATCGGCGTCGCGGACCGCGAGGAAGGCCTGGATCAGGTTGATGCCGGTGGCAGGGCCGTGGCGGAGGGCATCATAGCGCGGGGCAACCAGGTCTATTATCTGGGGTATGTGCCCGGTTGATCCCAGGTCGCCCGAGATCGTGACCAGGACGTCCGCGCGGTCGCCCGCAGTGGCAAGCACCTCCTCGTAGATGGCGACGGCCCCCTTCAGGTCCTGCGCATCCAGCTTCTCGCGCGCGGCCAGGAGCCGGGGAGCCACGCCGGAGACCGACGGGTCAAGGGCGACCGCAGGCGTCGCCGGTTGCCCGTTTGCCGGGGCTGAGGAAGCCGGCTTGCCGGCCAATCGGTCGAAGAATCCCATGAAACGGAGCTAAGCAACCGGAGCGTCCGTGGCGAACAGAATTGGAGGGGGGTGGGGGCCCTTGGGGGGCCCCCGAGCCGCAGGGAGGCACCCGCGGCCGGCTTCCGGTGGAATTCCTCGTTTGACCGCGATTTTTGTGGGCCTATTAGGTAACCCCTCACCCAAATGAACCGGGTCCACATAAAGACCTACGGATGCCAGATGAACGAGCGCGACAGCGAGGCTGTCGCGGCGATGCTGCGCGCCCGCGGATACCGGATCGTGGAGAGCGAGGACGATTGCGACGTGCTGCTGCTCAACACCTGCAGCGTGCGCGATGCGGCCGAGCAGAAGGCGATCGGCAAGGCGGGCTACTCCCTGCACAAGAAGAGGAACAACCCGGACTTTGTCTTGGGCATCCTGGGCTGCATGGCGCAGAACCGCGGGGCCGAGCTCCTGGATCGGCTCCCCGACGTGGACCTGATTGTCGGAACCCAGAAGTTCCACCGGGTCCCCGACTACCTTGACAACCTGCGGGCTGCCCGTGAATCCGGCGTGCCCCTGGGGAAGGCCATCATCGACACCGCCGAGGAGGAGGGTTCCCAGAACACGATCCGCGACCACATGGAGGCCCCCGACAGGAAGGTGTGCGCATTTGTCTCCATCCAGCAGGGGTGCAACATGGACTGCTCGTTCTGCATCGTGCCCACGACCCGGGGCGACGAGCGGTCGCGGCCGATGGAGGACATTGTCCGTGAGTGCGAGGAGGTCGTGGCCCGCGGAGCCCGGGAGATCACCCTCCTGGGGCAGATCGTGACGAGCTACGGCCGGCGCGACTACCCGCACACGGGCAACGTGACCCCTTTCGTCCAGCTCCTGGAGCGGATCAACGCGATTCCCGAGCTTGAGCGGATCCGCTTCACCTCGCCCCATCCCCGCGGTTTCAGGCAGGACCTTGCGGACGCGTTTGCAAGGCTCCCCAAGCTGGGCGAGTACGTGCACCTGCCCGTCCAATCCGGCAGCGACCGCATCCTTAAGGCGATGAGAAGGCCCTACACGCGGGACCGCTACCTGGAGATCGTCCAGTCGCTGCGCGCCGCGCAGCCGGCAATGGCCTTCTCGACCGACATCATCGTTGGTTTCCCCGGGGAAACCGACGAGGACTTTGAGGACACGCGCCGCCTCTGTGAGGAGGTCGACTACGACATGGCCTATATTTTCAAATACTCGGTGCGGACGGGGACTCCCGCTGCGACCATGGCGGGGCAGGTTCCCGAGGAAGTCCGGGAGGAGCGCAACCGGATCCTCCTCGAGGCGCTCGGGAAGGGTTCCCTGAAGCGGAGCCAATTCCTTGTCGGGAGCGTGCAGGAGGTCCTGGTCGAGGGAGCCGACAAGACAGGCGAAAGGTTCATGGGAAGGACCCGGGGAAACCGGGTCACCGTGTTCGAGGCCGCTCCACGCCTGGTGGGTTCCCTGGTGCCGGTCGAGATCACGCGCTCCAGCGTAAGCACCCTCTATGGGAACCTGGTGGTTGCGGGCGCTGGCTTGCAATCCCAGGAGCGCGCGGCGTCACTCTGAGACCGTATAGCCCCATGTCGCTTTTCACCGCCTCGTTCGTACCCGGCTTGATCCTGATCCTCCTCGGGCTGCCGCTCCTCATGGACCTTTCCGGGTTCAAGTCCGCCATCAAGGCCTTTCCCCGGTCGGCACCGGCGGGCTATGTCGTATTCGGGGCGGCCTCGGCCTGGTTCCTCTACAACATCCTGCATCTTTCGAATGCGGACTTCGGCGAATACAAGAACCTGCTCTTCGTGGGCTTCGCGGTGGTCGCCATTCTCGCCTTCAGGTGCGTGCCCGACTTCCTCGGCGTCCGCGGGGCGTGCGCCCTTGTCCTGATTGCCGCCGGCCCCTTCCTGCAGGCTGCCTACATGGAATACGGGCACCCCACCCGCCTCTTCATGGTGTCATTTGTGTATGTCTCGATCGCCCTTGCGATCTGGCTCGGGGCGCAGCCCTGGAGACTGCGCGACTTCTTCGGCTGGCTCTTCGCGCGTCCCGCGAGGTCGAGGAGCCTGGGCGGGCTCTTCTTTGCCTACGGCCTTTTACTCTGCGGGATCGCCTTCACTCTTCGATGACCTCGATTCCGCCCGAGGGCACCGGCACCAGGGAACCGGTCCTCCTCGTCCTTGCGGGGCCTGCGGGCTCGGGCAAGAGCACGCTCTGCGACAGGCTGGTTGAAGAGGACCCGGGCTTTACGCGCGTCGTGACGAGCACGACCCGCGCCCCGCGCGCCGGTGAGGAGAACGGCGTTCACTACCATTTCTTCACCCCCGAGGAGTTTGACGGCAAGGTGAAGGCCGGTGAATTCCTCGAGTGGGCATGGGTCCACGGGGACCGGCGCTACGGTACGCTCGCCGCGAGCGTCCTTGGGCCGCTCCTGCTCGGGAGGAACCTCGTCATGAGCGTCGACGTGCAGGGGGTCGAGAGCTTCCGGCGTCTCGCCGCAAACAACCCCTTCCTAAGGCGGGTGATGGCGACGGTCTTCATCGTGGTGGACCATGATCGCCTGCTCTCTCGCATGCGAGAGAGGGGAAAGGACGACGAGGCCGAGATTGCCCGCCGGATGGAGACGGCCGAGGCCGAGCTGCGAGAGGCCCCGAAGTTCGACTTCATCATCGAGAGCAAGACCAGGGACGAGGACTTTGCGGCCCTTCGCGCGATTCTCGAGAAGGTCCGGGGACGCGGCCCGGCCTAGCCGCCGATGTAGCTCATCTCAACCTTCTCGCGCGCCATTCCGGCTGCGAGGATCTCGGCTCGCTCGTCGCTGTAACGGTCCGTGCGGGCGCCCCATATCCCCTCCAGGAAGGAATCGATCTGGCCGTCGCCCGCTCCCGACCTCAGGAGCGAGAGCACATCCCAGCCCTTGGAGGCAAATAGGCACGTGTAGAACTTGCCGTCGGCGGAGATCCTTGCCCTGTGGCAGTCCTTGCAGAACGGCTCGGTGACCGAGGTCACGAGGCCCACCTCCCCCTTGCCGTCCTTGTAGCGGTACCGTGCGGCGACCTCGCCTCGGTAGGCGGGGGCCGCCGGCTCCAGGGGCCATTTGGCCGAGATCATATCGACGATTTCATGGGCTGGGACCACCTGGGTTTTGGACCAGTGGTTCGTGTTCCCCACGTCCATGAACTCGATGAACCGGAGCGTGTGGCCCCGGGCCCTAAAGTAGTCGCAGAGGGCGAGCACCTCTCCGTCATTCACACCGCGCTGGAGCACGCAGTTCACCTTGACCGGGAGACCCTGGGCCGCCGCGGCGTCGATTCCCCTGAGAACGCGCGACACGCTGAATCCAAGTCCGTTCATCCTGCCCGCCGTCGCCTCGTCGAGCGAGTCCACGGAGACGTTGAGCCGGTCGAGGCCCGAGGCGCGAAGCGCCTCGGCCTGCTTCTCGAGAAACCAGCCGTTGGTCGTGAGCGAGACATCGCCGACGCCTAGGTGCTTGATGGCCTTGATGATAGCCGGGAGATCGCTTCGGAGCAGCGGCTCACCGCCTGTCAGGCGGACTTTCTTGACGCCCCTCCGCACAAAGGCCCCGACGATACGCGCAAGCTCGTCGCGGCTCATGAGCCGTCCCTCGGCGATGAAGGGGTGATCGGGCCCGAAAGCCTCCTTGGGCATGCAGTACGGGCACCGGAAATTGCACCGATCCGTCACCGAAACGCGCAGATCCCTGATGGGTCGTCCAAATGTGTCACGCGTTCCGGGCATGTAATAATCTCAAAAAAGCACCAAATCGTTATTTTCGCGAGGAGGGATTTGTGTGCTATCGTCGGGTTGTGCTCACACCCGAAGGCGCCGAGAGGCTGATACTGGAGGCGATCCCGCTCTTCCACCGGGAAGACTGCGCGATAGCGGAGGCCCATGGCCGCGTGCTTAGGAGCGACCTTAGTGCGGACCGCGACCTTCCCCCCTTCGATCGCGTGACGATGGACGGGTTTGCGATCCGCGCGGCGGCTCGGGCGAAGGGCGTCGTCAGGTTCCGGGTCGAGGCGACCCAGGCCGCGGGAATGAGACCCTTCACGCTCGGCAACGGGGATGACGCGTGCATCGAGGTGATGACGGGATCCGTGCTCCCCGAGGGCGCAGACTGCGTGGTGCCCTACGAGGAGACGATCCGCGAAGGGGAATGGATGACGCTCTCGGCCGAGCTCGAGCCCTCGGCCCCTGGCCGCCATGTGCATCGCCGCGGGTCGGACCACGTGAAGGGCGACGTGATCGTTCGCGCGGGCCTCCGGCTCACCGGCCGCGAGATCGCCGTCGCGGCCTCCTGCGGGCACCCTGCGCTCACCGTCACCCACTCCCCGAAGGTTGCGGTCATTTCCACGGGCGACGAGCTGGTGGAGGTCGACTCTCTTGTCGCACCGCACCAGGTGAGGCGAAGCAACGACCATGCGATCCGGGCGGCCCTGATCCGGGCCGGCTACCCCAGGGCCGACCGCTTCCACCTCAGGGACATCCGGCACGAGATTGAGCACATGCTCTGGCACATCCTTGCGGAATATGAGGTGATCCTGATCACCGGGGGCGTGGCGAAGGGTAAGTTTGACTTCCTCCCCTCGGAGCTTGGCCGCCAGGGGGTCCGCAAGATCTTCCAAGGCGTCGCCCAACGCCCGGGCAAGCCGTTCTGGTTTGGACTGAGCGGGAGGATGAGCCCTGTGTTCGCGCTGCCGGGAAATCCCGTGTCGGCCTACACCTGCCTGCACCGCTACGTCCTGCCGGCGCTCGACCATGCCAGCGGGCTCACCCTTCGGCAGCCCTTCACCGCTGCGCTCTCCGAGCGCGTCGTCTTCAATCCCAAGCTGGCCTGCCTGCTTCCCGTGCGCCTCTCAAGTGGACCTCATGCCGAGCTTGTCGCGGAACCCTGCGCCACGAACTCGTCCGGGGATTTTGCGGGCCTAGTCGGCACGGACGGGTTTGTGGAGCTGCCCGCCGGGCAGGATGTCTTCCCCGCGGGATACGTGGCGGCCTACCGCCCCTGGGTCTGAACTTCGCCTCACCGAAGGGTTGCGGTCAGTCCCGCGCGCGGCACATTCTGTCGGCCCTGAATGGCAACCCAGCGCAGACTTTCGCACGTGGACGCGCGCAATCGACCGCAGATGGTCGATGTCGGCGGCAAGCGCGTTACGCGCCGGACCGCGGTGGCAGCCGCCGTGGTGGTGCTTCCCAAGGCTCTGGCTGCCCTGCTGGAGGGCGGGGAGATCCGTTCGCCCAAGGGCCCTGTCTTTCAGTCAGCCATCCTTGCCGGGATCATGGGCGCAAAAAAGACATCCGAGCTGATCCCGCTGTGCCACCCCCTCCCGCTTGACGACTGCAAAGTGGAGATTGAGGCCGGTCGGCCCGCAAGGGACGGCACGGTAGAGGTGGAGGTGCGCTGCACGGCCAAGACCGAGGCCCGGACCGGGGTGGAAATGGAGGCCCTGACGGGAGCCGCCGTCGCGGCTCTTGCGCTCTATGACATGGGCAAGGCCGTAACCCACGGAATCGTGATCAGGGAGGTCCGACTGCTGGCAAAGACGGGCGGCAAGAGGGACTACCGGGCAAAGTGAAAAAGAGCATACACGTCAGCTATTTTGCCATCCTGCGCGAGCAGCGGGGGCTGGGAAACGAGCAGGTCTCGACCTACGCGGCGACGGCCGGGGAGCTTTACGAGGAGCTGCGAAAACGGCACGGCTTCACGCTTCCCCCCAACCGGCTGCGTGTGGCCATTAACGACGACTTTGAGGCCTGGGCCTCCGAGGTGCGCGACGGTGACACCCTTTCGTTCCTCCCGCCGGTAGCTGGAGGCTAAGGCCATGGAGTTCCGGCTCTCAGACAGGCAGATTGAACCGACCATGCTCCTCGCGAGCCTGGAAGACACCCGCGCCGGGGCCTGCGTGACCTTCGAGGGTCGGGTGCGCGGCCAGAGTGGGGGGCGGGCCGTCAGCTCCCTGGTCTACGAGGCCTTTGTGCCGCTTGCGGAAAAGGAGGGCATGAAAATCCTGGCGGAAGTGCGGGAAAAATTCCCCATCGTGGACGCCGTGTGCGTCCACAGAACGGGAAGCCTGGAACTCGGCGGCCTGGCGGTGTGGATTGGAGTCACCGCCGAGCACCGGTCCGCGGCGTTTGAGGCCTGCCGCTACATCATCGACGAGTCAAAGGCCCGGGTGCCGATCTGGAAGAAGGAGCATTACGCCGACGGCACGACCGAGTGGATCAATTGCGCAACCCGGGGCCCTGGGGCCGGGGGTCAGCCGCCACAAGGAGGCTAGGGTCGCCCCGGCTTCGGCTCGACACACTCCCGGGCTATTGTTAGGAACGGAGCCACCAAAATGGGCTCGAATCTACTCTTCTTCGCGGCGACCACGACGCTTGAAAGGCTCCAGAAGATTCCAAAGGAATTCTGGCTGAAGGCGTTCCTCGCCGTGGCAGGGGTGATAATCATCTTCATTATCATCCAGAAGGTATTGAAGATAAATAAGTTCGTGCTTGGGGGCATCATCTTCGTGGGCGGGGGCATCATGTGGTTCAACTGGGTCTACCATCGCACGGAGCCCAAGTTCCTGACGCCCTTGGTGGATAGGATAGCGCCGTTCTTCCCCACGGCCGGCTCCTACGATGCGAAGCAGAGCACCTTGCCCGGCGACGCGAAGAAGAAGTAGCCGGATACCTAGAAACAGCTTGGTTTAAGGGCCCGGGTAGCGAAGATTCGGGGTGCTATGGCTAAACCACTTTCTGATATCGGTCTCGTTGGCCTTGCAGTCATGGGCCAGAACCTCGCGCTGAACATCGCCGACCACGGCTTCCAGATTTCAGTCTACAACAGGACGACGGAGAAGATGGACAAGTTCGTCGCGGAAAACCCATCAACACCGGGTGGGGTTGTTGGAAAGAAGACCCTCGAGGAGTTCGTCGCCTCGATCTCGGTTCCCAGGAAGATCGTCATCCTCGTTCAGGCCGGGAAAGGAACCGACGCTGTTATCGACGGCCTCACGCCGCTTCTCGCCAAGGGCGATATTGTGATCGACGGCGGGAACTCCCTCTGGACGGACACGATCCGCCGCGAGAAGGCCTTCAGCGCGAAGGGCCTGAGGTTCATTGGAAGTGGCGTGTCGGGCGGCGAGGAGGGTGCGCGCTTCGGCCCGTCCCTCATGCCCGGCGGCGAATTTGGAGCATGGCTTGAGCTGAAGCCCATCTGGGAAGCCATCGCGGCAAAGGTGGACGCAAAGACGGGCAAGCCCATCGCGGGAGCCGCCCCTGGCAAGCCTGTTACCGGCGGGGTTCCCTGCACGGCCTACATTGGCGCCGACGGCGCGGGTCACTACGTGAAGATGGTCCACAACGGGATCGAGTACGGCGACATGCAGATGATCTGCGAGGCCTACGCCCTCATGCGGGGCCTCCTGGGCCTCAAGCCCTCGGAAATGGGGGCTATCTTCTCGGAATGGAACACGGGCATCCTCGACAGCTTCCTGATCGAGATCACGGCCGACATACTGAAGCAAAAGGATCCCGTCACGAAGAAGCCCTTCGTGGATATCGTCCTGGACACCGCGGGCCAGAAGGGCACGGGGAAATGGACCTCGACCAGCGCGCTCGACATGGGGGTCCCCGCGCCGACGATTGCCGAGGCCGTCTTCGCGAGATGCATCTCCGCGATAAAGGAGGAGCGCGTGGCGGCCTCCAAGATCCTGAAGGGCCCGTCCAAGAAATACCGCGGTTCAAAGAAGGCGTTGATCGCCGCGATCCATGACGCCCTCTATTGCTCCAAGATCTGCAGCTACGCCCAGGGCTTCCAGCTCATGCGCACCGGCGCGCAGGAATACGGCTGGAAACTGAACTTCGGCGAGATCGCCCAGATCTGGAGGGGCGGCTGCATCATCCGCGCCGCGTTCCTGCAGAAGATCACCGAGGCCTACGCCCGGAATCCGGACCTGGCGAACCTGCTCCTCGACCCGTATTTCAACAAGATGTTCAAGGCTGCACAGGCCAACTGGCGCAAGGTGATCGCGCTTGCTGCCGAGTGCGGCGTGCCCGTTCCGACCTTCAGCGCCTCGCTCGCTTATTACGATGGCTACCGGTCGGCGAGACTGCCTGCCAACCTGCTGCAGGCCCAGCGCGACTTCTTCGGTGCGCACACCTACGAAAGGGTCGACCAGCCGCGTGGGAAGTTTTTCCATCTGGACTGGCCCGATCCGAAGAGGCCGCAACTCGCGGTCTAGGTGCCCTGGATCTCTTGTCCCTGAGCAAGCCAGAATGTAAGTGCGCGAAGCAGTATGTAAGTGCGAATAAACCCAGTGTGAGTCGCGGATAACCTAATGGCGTTCCCGGGCTTCCCTTCGTTTACCCGCGCGTATATTGGATAATCAACTCAAGCTGTTTCCGGATGGAATTACGGAAATGTTCGTTATCGTGATTTGAAACTTCGTATCCGACTTTGGTCAAAAGGGTGGCGCACCGAGGATAACCATGACTTCAAGCTATAACCCTGGGAGAATAGCTGGATGCCTTTACCTTCTTCTCGGCTTTTCTGTTTTCCGGCCGATCTATATTGCCGGTAGACTGATTGTACCTGAAGACCCCACGGCGACGGCCGGAAACATCGCCAACCACGAGTTGCTCTTCCGATTCGGCATCATCACCGACCTCCTGGCCGGGCTCAGCTGTGTCGTTGTCGCGTTGGCGCTTTATAGGGTGCTCAACGGCGTGGACCATAAGCTCAGTGTGCTCATGGTAATCCTTGGGGGGCTGATGCCATGCGTCATCGGCTTCTTCAACGTGCTCAATGATGTTGCGGCACTTCTGCTTGCTCGAGGTGAACCGTTTCTTTCCCCATTTGGAAAACCGCAGCAGGCTGCGCTGGCCACTCTGTTTCTCCGTATCCATGATCACGGATCGCTGATAAATGAAATTTTTGCAGGCCTCTGGCTCTTTCCCTTCGGCATCCTCGTTTTTCGCTCGATGTTCCTTCCCCGGCTTCTGGGCATCGGATTGATCATTAACGGCCTCGCGTATCTGATCATCAGCCTTACGGGCATACTGGCCCCGATCTACGTTGATAGAGTCACCAGGATTGTCTCCCCAGCATTCGTTGGAGAAGGAGCCATCATGCTGTGGCTCATGATCAAGGGAGCCAGACCTCAACCGCCGAACGCCACGGTACCGCCGCAGTAGGATGGGCAGGTTGGACGCGTGCCCCTCGAACCCCGCGAGTGGACCAAGGATGGCATGGCGCCGAGCGGATGCTTCAATATCGGCCCCTGCTGAGGTTGCCGGAAGGGAACGCCCGTGTTGCGTGGTCAAGCTGCCAGGAATCCTGAAAAGGGAACCCACGCCCCTAATGATCCCCGGGAAAAACGCCGGGGATTCGCTTTAGTGCCCAGGCATACTGGGGACTCAGCCCCTAGGCGGACCGAGGTTCTCAATGGAGGTGCCCGTGCGGACCTCGACCAGGGCACAAACCTTTGGGACATACATACGCGTCTCTACGGGCAGCGCCGAAGCCACGCCCGCAAAGTCGCGCACCCCCCGCGAAGCCAGCAGGCGGCTCAGCCTTCCCTCTCCGGCATTGTAGGCGGCCAGGGCAAGCGGCCAATTTCCGAATCTCGCCTGGAGCGTTGCCAGGAGGTGCGCCGCGGCGCGAGCGGACTTCTCCGGGTTTGCGCGGTCGTCGGGCAGGAAGGTGCTTAGACCCAGCGCATGGGCCGTGTCGGGCATGAGCTGGAACAGGCCGCTCGCTCCAGACGGGCTGCGGGCACCGGTGTTGAGCGTCGACTCAGCCTCGGCGAGCCAGGCCAGCTCCGGCGGCACGCCTTCGGCCGTGAACGCGGCGCGGAGCACCGGCATCAGCTCGGCTGCGCTCGCGGGGACGGGTCGGTTGCGCTCGCGGGAAAGCCAGAGGGCATAGAGGGGGATCGCGGAGGGGGGCCTACCGGTTACGGACGGCTCCGGATGTGAAACGGCCTGCTTGGCGGCATCCATTTCATCCATGCGGATCTGAAGCCAGCCGGCGTAGTCCTCATATCCCGGAAGGGCGCGTGTTGCGGCGAGGGCGGACCGGGCCTCGGGCTCAAGGGCGGCAAGATCCTCGAGGGAGTCGTTCTCGAGTGAGCGTTGCACGCGTATGGCAAACTGGTCCCACTGCTCCTTCGTCGGAAAAGCATAATCGGCCTTGACCTCGGGTGGGGCATATTGGTCGAACAGCTGCTGCCCGAGTTCGTAGAGGTCATCGGATTCCGAGGCAGGCTTGGGCTGCGGCGTCTCCGCGCCCGCGGCCAGGGCGCCCACGGCGAACCAAGTTATCCAACGTATGCGCATCAAAAAGAAGACTTGTTCATGCGGCAGCCGCGGCGCGAGCTTTGTCCGGACCGCTGGCCCCCGACCCTAGCGCTGGGTCTCCTCGGCGCGCGCCGGGTTTTCGAGGACGTCAATCAGGCCGAGGAGCGCGCCCCAGTGGTAGAACCGGTCGCTGGATGTCACATCGTCACCTTCGCCGGTAAGGGCGTTGTAGTTCTCGTGGACGTGTCCCTTGGCGGACCACTCCTTGTTGAAAAGAGCAAGGGACTTTCGCGCGAGTTCCCTTCGGGCTAGGGGTTGGTCGTAGTTGAGCAGCCCCAAGTACACCAGGTAGTTCATCGGCCCCCATATGCGGCCGCGCCAGTAGTCCTGGTCCTTGAACGCAGGATCGGACCGCGCGATCGAGGGGATGACCCATTCGCCCCAGAATTCTGCAGGGTTAAGCAGGTGCTCATTCACCATTCGGGCGGCCTGCTCGGGCGTGGCGGCCCTCGCCAGGAGCGGGTAGAGGTTCGTGGGCGAAAGACGGGAGAGGGGGGCGCCCGTGTCGAGGTTCCGGTTGAGGAAGATCCCCATCTTCTCATCCCAGAGGGTTTGGAGGCTCGCTCGGTAATGCTCCCCGCGGTCGCGCAGCTCCTGCGCTTCCGATGGCCTCCCCAGCATGGACGCGATTTCCGAAAGAGCTTGGCAGTCACACACGTAGAGGCTCATGAGGCCCACGTCGGCCACGTTCATCCGGCCGGTCTTCGGGTCAAACGGAGCCCCGTCGTACATGGGGCTGTTGTCGAGGCCGGACTCGTACTTGGCGCCCTGCAGGGTGCCGGCAGAGGGATCGTCCGGGTCGCCGGGCTTGTTGCCCGCGTCCGTTCCAAGGACAAGGTAACCCTTCATCTGGCGGTGCTCGTCCCACCACCGGTTCCAGCGGAGAAGCGGATCAAAGGTGTCCCTGAGGAACCAGCGGTCATGGAACTTCCGGTAGAGATTCAGGACGGTGAGCGCGCCCACCGGCGGCTCGGAGCGGTCGAAGCTCTTCCATCCGCCGGTTCGGGCGTAGTTCGGAACAAATCCTTCGGGCGCGGCCTCCCGGAGCGCCTCGATCGTGTCGGCATAGGCGAGGTTGCGATCGCCTATTGAGGCCAGGGATGCAGCGAAGAACGTGTCCCAATCGAAGAGGACGTAGCCCCCCCAGCCCGTGGACCACAGACGGCTTACGGGGGAGATGACGCGCGACTGCGAAGGATCATAGAAGGTGTCCCAGCCCATGACGCTTTCTATGGCCCGCGATACGCCGGCGGCCGAGGGGTGCATCCGGTCGAGGATCGAGCGGATCTGGCTAATGGATCGGGGGCGACCGGTGCTCACCCCGATCGGGCCCTCAAGCGGAGCCATGAAGAAGGGCGAGTAAAGGGGAATCGCCGTGGGTGGCTGCTCTTTGCCAGTCCAATAGACGCCCAACGTGTGCGATCCCTTTCTAAACTCCAGGTGGTCGCCCGACCGGGTGGCGCCGCCTGGGCGGTTCCATAGCACACCGGTCGAGACCACGAGCGAGGTGGGAACGGCCGTGGGTTTCAGGTGGACCGGAGTCGCCAGCATGACCAGGTCATCCCCCTCGTGGGCTGACTGTAGCAGGAGCTCGTCACCCTGCCATAATACCCGCAGCTCGGTGTAGCTGCCGTTCCAGGTATGCGGGCCGGGGACCACATCCTCGTCGCCCTTGCCCCGCCTCCCAATCTGGGCATCCGGCAGGAACGCGTCGTTGTTCAGGGCGGAGTTGTGCTTGAGCCCGACGCGGATCGTGAATCCCTCCGGGAGAAGGACCTGCGCCGTGACGCTGTTCACGTCCCACGTGTTCCAGCCCTGCGCCAGGCTTCTCTGCACCGCGTCATATTCCGGGGAGCGCGGCCCCTGGGCGGAGAGACGGATCGGGAACAGAAGCGCCGCCATCCCAACCATGCAAAGCCCGAGTCCGGTGACGGCCACGGTAGGAATGCCAGGGATAAGCGTTCGGCGGAGTGGGGAGCCGTTGGGCATGGGGGAGTCTCAGGGCAAGACGCGGTCTCGTCATTAAGATCGCGGTCGCGGATTGGCCAGTGATTTTGATAGGGGTTTTGCTGGGCGCCGTTTGAAGAACGGCCGGGCGCGGACTTGAGTGTCGCAGGGACGAGAGTTTCCGGCCTGCAAAGATCCGATCCGTTGAGGAGCCACGTCCCGGTCTTTCAGGGGACCGCAGGCCAAAGGATGACATTCGGGACAGGGCGAAGACGCACATCCGTCAGTCTTGAAGAGAGCTTGGGGCGTCGTGGTCCCAAAGGGGATGCATGCGCGGCTGGGGGATTTCCGTCTCCTGGTGCGCATATCTTGTTTTCTCAATAACGAGATCCGCAGAGTAAAAGGTCCGAGAATAGAATAATCTCGGTGGGACGCTTCTCCGGATGCACGCATCCGGAAGGCTTCTGAAGCATGGGTCACTTTCCCCAACCCCCCCAAGAATTTCCCGCAGCCGGAAGGCGGTGGCCATGAGCGCCCCCGAACCCACAATACCGCAAGGTCCGGGCTTTTCGCGACGGACGGCCTTGAAACTGGGCCTCGTCGGTGTGATCGGCGCCGCATGCGGGGTGGGTTCCACCCGCTTTGTCGCCCGTTTGGGAAAGGCTGCGCGCCCGCGATACCGCTTTTTCACGGAGGCCGAAGCCAAGCTCCTGATAGACATCTGCGAGCAGATCATCCCGGGCGACGACGCCCCGGGAGCCACGGAGACCGGTGCGATCCATTACATCGACCGGCAGATCTGCGGACCCCTCGCCAAGCACAAACGAGCCTACCGGGTGGGTCTCGAATCCTTCCGGCAGACCTGTCTGCGGAAGTACAACGCCCCCTTTGAGACCCTCGATCCGTCGGCGAAGATCGAGATGCTCCGCATGATCGAGTCGGATGCGGCGCCCAAGGCCCTTTGGGACGAACCCTCTGCTGGGGCGTTCTTCAACCTCGTTCTCGCCCACACGATGCAGAGCTTTTACGGCAGCCCGCGCCACGGGGGCAACCGCGACTACTCGAGCTATAGGATGCTCGGCCTCGATTACCCGCAGATCGCCGGCCAAAACCGCTACCCCAAGGCGTGACCATGAACCTAAAGCATGTGAACGCGATCGTGGTGGGCGCAGGAGCAGGCGGCGGCGTTGTGGCGAAAGAGCTGAGCGAGGCCGGCCTTTCGGTCGTCCTCCTTGAGCGCGGCGAGTGGGTGAGCTTCGAGACGTATGGCCAGGATGAGCTCATCAACCAGCGCACCACGGTTCTCGGAAACGCCTATGGGCCCGACGACCGCAGCCCACGGGTCATAGAGACAAGCCCCGGCACGTGGGGCGTCGTGATGCCGAACGAGGGCGGCTATAGCAACAATGCCGCCTGCGTCGGTTCGGGCACGGTCAGCTACGGGGCCATGGGATGGCGCTACATGGAGAAGGACTTCAAGATGCGCTCAACTTACGGGGCGCCGGAGGGCTCAACCCTGGAGGACTGGCCCATATCCTATGCCGACCTGGAGCCCTGCTACCACAAGGCCGAGCAGGAGGTCGGGGTGTCGGGCGACATGAGCACGAACCCGTTCGCCGCGCCGCGCAAGGATCCCTATCCGATGCCGGCATTTCCGTACAACCACGAGGGCCGGATCCTTGAGGCTGCCGCAAAGCGCCTGGGTTTCCATCCCTTTCCGATCCCGATGCTGAGGAACTCAGTGCCCTACGGCGGCCGGAACGCCTGCATCCACAACCGCTACTGCTGCGGCTTCGCCTGCCCCAACAACGCGAAGAACGGCACGCACAACACGGTCATCCCGAGGGCGCTGGCGAGCGGCAACTGCGAGCTGCGCACCCGCTCGGTCGCCAGCGAGGTCGTGATCGACGACCACGGTGTCGCCCGTGGAGTCAGGTACTTCGATGAAAACGATGCGCCCCAGTACCAGACCGCCGACCTCGTGGTCGTGTCGGGCGGTGCCATCGAGACGGCGCGGCTGTTGCTCAATTCGAAGTCGAAGCTGTTCCCGAACGGGGCGGGCAACCGTTACGACTGGGTCGGACGCAATCTCCAGGGGCACGCCTATTGCGGGGCGGACGGACTGTTCGATGAGGACACCTTTGACGACGTGGGATCGGGCGCGACCATCGCGATCAGCGACTTCAACCACGGCAATCCCGGGGTCACAGGGGGGGCGGTGCTGTGCAACGAGTTCATCCGCCCGCCCTACGGTTTCACGGGGATGCGTCCGCCGGGATCCCCCCTGTGGGGGAAGGCCCACAAGGATTTCCAGCGCCGCTTCTATAAGCGCAACATTTCAGTGCGGGGGCCTGTCCAGGAGATGCCCGTGTTCGATGTCCGTGCCCAGATCGACCCGAGCGTCAGGGACCACTGGGGGATCCCCGTGGTGCGCCTCTCGGGAAACCGCCATCCGGGGGACATCGATACGGCACGCGTCATTGCCGATCGGGCCGAGGCCTGGCTGAAGGAGGCCGGGGCGGTTGAGATATGGAGGAACATCCCGGGGACTGCGGCAGGGGCGGGCCAGCACCAGGCGGGCACGTGCCGCATGGGTGACGATCCCAAGATTTCGGTCACGAACCGCTTTGGCCAGCTCCACGACGTCGGCAACATGTTCGTTTCCGATGCCAGTCTCCACGTGACGAACGGCGGCTTCAACCCGGCACTGACGATCCTGGCGCTCGGGTACTGGGTCAGCGACCACATCAAGGCGCGTTGGAAGGCGGGCGTCCTCACATGAATTCGTCCCGCTGGAAACGCATCCTGCTCGGGCTTGGGCTGTACGGCTGTGCCTTTGTCGTCACCTGTGCCCTGGGCGGCATCGCTTACTTCCATTTTGGGAACCCGCGCGACACCTGCGCCTCCTGCCATGAGATGACCAGCGTTCAGTCCGACTGGGCCGCCTCCACGCACCGTACGGTCCAGTGCCGCGAATGCCACGGAGGAGCCCTCACGCTCGACATCCATGCCCTCCAGTCCCATGTCCACAGGATCGTCCGGCACTTCACGGGAGGGGCGGACCAACCCGTCCACCTGCTCGACAAACATGTGCCGGGCCTGGTTGACGCCTGCCGCACCTGCCACCCGCGGTCCTACGCCGACTGGCAGGCAAGCAGGCACTCGACGACCTACGCGCGGATTTTTCTCGACCCGGCGCACAACATCACGGCTCCGCCGACTGATGACTGCCTGCGCTGCCACGGCATGTTCTTCCAGAATGACATCAAGGACCTCGTGGCAGCACCTGCCGGAAGCGGCAGCTGGTCGATGAGGGACACGGCCCGGGCGACGCAGCCCGCCATCCCCTGCCTTGCCTGCCACCAGATCCACGCGAACTCGGATGCAACGCAGACGGCGAGCTTCTTCGTGCACCGGGAACAGACGCACTATTCGGCGAGCCGTCTCCCCGTACCCACCATCTTCCAGGGGGAACGCGCCGTGAAGGTCTCGCTCGATCCCCGCCAGCGGGTCTGCATGCAATGCCACGCGCCCAATGCGACCCACCAGCTCGGTACCTCGGACGACCGCACGCCGGCAGGCGTCCATGAGGGACTAAGCTGCCGGGACTGCCACTGGTCCCATTCGAATTCCGCCGCCGCCTCATGCGACGCATGCCATCCGGCCGACTCGCACTGCGGCATCGATGTGAGGAAGATGGACACGACATTCCTTTCCACCAAGAGCGGACACAACATCCACTCCGTGGCCTGCGAGGACTGCCACGGCGGAGTCCGGCCGAAGAAGAAGTAGGGGGCTGGCTGGATTCAGCCCGGCCCCTCCTCGGGATCTCAGTTGGACGGGGTTAAGGTGGCCTTGAGGAGTCCGCGGTCGGTCATCCAATCCGCCATCCGGTCAGGCCAGTGCCTGACGGCCACAAACTGGGATCGGTCTCCCATGTTGAAGGCATGCTTCCCCTTCGCGATGAAATGGGCCTCCACCGACACCTTAGCGTCGCGGAGCCGCTCAAGGAGGGCCAGCGCCACCTTGTCACAGCCATACTCATCGTCGTTCGCGCAAACGAGGAACGCGGGTGGCGTGTCGCTGGGCGCGACCTTGGGGACCAGCTGCGGGTCGCCCGGGTAGACCAGCATCTGGAAATTCGGCCGACCGTTCTGCCGGTCTATCGGATCGTCCGCCTTCGGGTCGCCGTCGCCCTTGTCGAAGGCCACCATCATCACGACGGCGCCCCCGGCCGAGAATCCCAGGATGCCGACGCGGTTTGCGTCGATGTTGAATTCGCCCGCACAGCTCCTCACCAGGCGGATTGCTCGGTAGGCATCCTGGCGCACGTTGTCCATCGAGTACGGGGATCCGGCCTCGTTCGGCAGCCGGTACTTCAGGGCGAAGACCGTAACCCCGAGGCCGTTCAGGTACTCGGCGGCCTGCTTTCCCTCGGCGTTGAAGACCAGCTCGCGGAAGCCGCCGCCGGGTGCAACCACGACCGCGCAGCCGTTGGCCTTGTCCTTGGGCGGCAGGAACACCGTGACCGACGGGTTGTTGATGTTGCGCACCCAGTAGTCCTTGGCCTCCTCGGGAATGTCCTTTCGGGACTCAAAGCCGGGTGCGCCTTTGGGCCATAGGGCAATCACCTGGGGCGCGGACTGCGCGAAGGCGGCCAGGGGCAGGATCAGGGCAATCAATAGGCAGGAGCTTCTCTTTTTCATGGGGAGGGTGGGGTGGGGACAATCGGGGGCGCTCATATCCGGGGACGAGCGAGAATCCGGTCTTGGGAAGGGTCCTTACTGTATGCCCGGCTTTCGGTCTGGGTCAAACCGGACTAAGAGGCACCTTGGAATTCGCAGGTCAAAGTCCGAGTTCAAACCCAAAAGGCTAGCGGCCTGCGTCGCCGCTCTCGAGCATTCCGCGCGCGGAATCTTCGTCGGGCGCTACCACACGTTGAACCCCGTTGTTGGTCTCCGCCTCGTAAAGGTTCGTGCGGCCAACGGCCCTTAGGAGGCGGATCTTGGTGACATGGGTTTGTTCCGCCTTTTCGGGCATCTCGCCCTTCGGGGACAGGCTTTGTTCGACGTCCATCGCCCCCTTTGCCATCTCCGTTTTCAAGTCGAACTCCATGAGCCCCGACCATGAGTTGACGATGTGGAACGTCCCGGAGTGGGTTTCGCTGTTCCACGTGAAGCCATTGATCACGATCTGATGCCCCACGTTGCCTCCCGACCACGGGTGCTTGCCCACAAAGCCCGGAGGGAGCGCTTGCCAGATCTCCCTGGGGAACGAGCCCAAAACAGGGCGCCCCTTGCGCAGTTCCTGACGCGTCCATTCGAAGGGATCCATCTTGGGGGTCCAGTTGTGGATCAGGGGTCGGGGCTTGAAATCCGAGACGAGATGCATGAGCGCGGGATAATATCCGGGACTCTTCCACGGCTCGGACGTGTCGGCATTGTTGATGATCTTGTAGATATCGGCGTTGTCCACGTAGTAGCCGGCTATATCGAGCCAATGCACACGGGCATAGACCATGCAGGTGGCTCCGATCTGGTCCCGGCCGACATTGGGGGGGACGAGCTGGACGGTCTCGAGCGGGCCCACCGTGGACGAAACGGCGATCGTCTTCTTCAACGGGACGGACTCCCTCACCACGGTGACGACGGAACTGCCGTGCTGGAGGGGGCTTCGGAGGCTAAGCGCCTTCAGCCATGCCAGGTCGTCCGCATTGAGCGAGCTGAGCGGCACAAGGGCTTTCGACCCGTTTCCCAAAAGCACGGTGGCGTATCCATTCTCGATGCGGGCCTTCTGGGCGTCCTCGTACTTTGGGGATACAGCCAGCACCGCGGCCGGGATTCCGCCGAGAAGCATCGCTGCAAGAATCCTAGCGATGAACCTTCCTTGTCGGACGACGGATGTCACGGGGCACAGGGGAAGATCGTTCATGGGGTGTCCGTATAGCTTAAAGCGCGGCCTACGTTAGGGAGAGGGATAGTGATACGCAATACGTGGGTCAGAACTATAGCATCGTAGCCCTCCCTCCCGAAATTCCTTTGCGAGCGTGTGGGGTCTCGGGCAACTGCGACTGCGCCGTTTGAGTCGGCGACCGGCCGCCCGAGCTTGCCTTTTTCGGTCCCGGGCGTGGCATCGCTTTCGGCAGCCTCCACTCCTTTGATTCTCACAAGACTACAAGCCGCAGCAGTCCTCGCGGTCCTGGCATCAGGGATGGCCGGACTTGTCTATCAGTACCGGGCCAATGTCAGGCTATCGGCCGAGGTCGCGGAGCTTAGCGGCCGCTCGGCAAGTCCGCAATCGACGAGGGAGGGCCTCATGGCTGGGCCGGGGTTGCAAGGCACAGCCGGTGGGGCGAGCGAGGCTCAGGTTGCCGGGAACGTGGGGCCTCGCGTATCCCCCGCGGTTGGGTTGGCAAAGGGGCTCATGCCCGCCGACACCCTCGGTGACCACGGGCGAGCCACGGCCCACGACGCCTTTGCAACCCAGATCTGGGCGGCCCGCACCGGCAATGTGAACCTCGAGGCCTCGACGCTCGCGTTTAGTGCGCGCTCCCGAGCGAAGCTGGAGGCTCTCGAGACTAGCCTCCCGGCGGAATACCAAGCCGAGTACCCGACCCCCGAGAAACTCATGGCGTTCGCACTCACGGGCAGCCCCCATCCGGTCGGTGGAGTCGAGATTCTCGGAGAGACGTCCGAGGGGCCGGACGACGTCACGCTCCAGACGGAGTGGCAGCATGTTGACGACACCGAGGTGCACCAGAGCGATGTGAACCTGCACCGCGGGGATGATGGCTGGAAGCTCGTCGTTCCTGACGTGCTCGTTAACCGGGCGGTGACCTACCTTAGCCGCCACGCGCAGGCCCCGGCCCCGCATCCGGGAAATTGAACCGGGCCGGCGTTGGGGTTCGCCTTGACGCGAAGTGTTGGCATCCCGGCCCGAAGTGTCCTTACTTGCGCCAACACCTCGGGCTAAGGTCGTGGCCCCTCCAGAAGCCCGGCCCGATCCCGAAGCAGAACCCCCTGCAAGGACCCCCACCATGAGAATCTTGATCGCCCTCTTGCTGTGCTTTGCCGCCGGGAGCGCCCGGTCGCAGGGCGACACGCCGCCGGTGCGGCTCGCCATCGTCGGATTGGTGCACGACCACGCCCGCGGATTCATCCCGAGCCTGGCCGGGCACAAGGAAATCGTGCTCGTGGGAATCGTGGAACCCGACCGCGATCTCGCAGCGAAATACGCGGAGCAGTTCCACCTGGCAGCAAACCTCTTCTATCCGAGCATCGCGGCGCTGGTCGCCGGGACAAAGGTGGAGGCGGTGGCGGCGTTCACGTCTACCTATGACCATCGCCGCGTCGTGGAGGCCTGTGCGCCGCTCGGAATCGATGTCATGATGGAGAAGCCCATGGCGACAAGCCTGGCCGATGCCCGGGCGATATCCGCCGCGGCCTCCAAGGGCGGGATCCGGGTCGTCGTGAACTATGAGACCACCTGGTACCGCAGCAACCGGGCCGCCTACGACTACACGCATGGGCAGCCCGGGATCGGGGAGCTTCGAAAGATCGTGGTTCATGACGGGCACCAGGGACCGCAGGCGATCGGCTGCTCGCCTGACTTCATGAAATGGTTGACCGATCCCGTCCTGAACGGGGGTGGCGCATCGATGGACTTTGGGTGCTACGGTGCCGACCTTGCGACCTGGCTCCTGGACGGCAGCCGCCCGACCTCGGTGACCGCGGTCTTTCAGCATTTCCAGCCCGATGTTTACCCGAAGGTGGAGGACGAGGCCACAATCGTGCTCACCTATTCCCACACGCAGGCAATCCTTGAGGCCTCGTGGAACTGGCCCTACAATCGCAAGGATATGCAGGTCTATGGGCAGAGCGGCGCCCTCTTCCTGCCCGACCGCAGCACGCTCCTGCTTCGGAAGGGGGATGTCCAAGTGACCACGCTCCCCGTACCCGACCTGCCTGAGGCGGAGTCAAACCCGCTCTCATACTTGGCCGCCGTCGTCCGGGGAAGAATAAAGCCGTCCGGCCTCTCCTCAGTTGAGACAAACCTCGTGGTCTGCGAGATCCTCGACGCGGCGAGGGAATCGGCGCGGACCGGCCGGCGGATAGACCTTGGCGGCTCGGGGGGAGACCGCGCGCCCTAACCTAATTTATGAAGCTAATCCCCTTGGCCATTGTCGTGGCTGCCGGCCTTGCCGCAGCCGTCGGCTCGAACGCCGCGGTTCCGCCCGACTACAAGGGCCGGCCCTTCGAGGACTCCGCCTACAAGGCCGGGGCCCAGTCCGTTCCCGGTATCCTGCAGTGTGCGTACTATGACCTGGGCGGGGAGGGGATTGCCTACCACGACACGGATGCGATCAACCACGGAAGCGGGGAATTGAACCAGCAACCCCTCCACCAGCGCCCGCATGCCGGTTCCTACATCTGGGGCTTCCGCAAGGACGAGGGCGTGGACATCTCGTTTGTGAAGGATTTTGCCGACCTGAACCACCCGAACCTGGTGAGCCCCCTGGTCAACCAGCTCTACATCGGGTGGACCGACGACGGCGAGTGGTGCAACTACACCGTCGATGTCAAGAAGGCGGGGACCTACCGGGTAAGCGCCCTCTACTCGAACGAGGCCAACACGATCCATTTCCTGCTCAACAACAAGGCCGCCTCAGAGTGCAAGCTGCCCGTGGCGACCGGCCACTGGCATCGCTGGAACTACGCCGAGATCGGAACGATCACTTTCCCCGGGGAAGGGCTGCAGCTGCTCACCTTCCAGTACAACAAGGGCAACAATTTCGCCTTCTTTGTCTTTGAGCCGGTCGCAGGACCCCAGAAATGACCCGGGCTGCCCATGCCCAAAAAAAATCCATGAACACCCAACCGCGCCACAACATGATAAGGATGCTGCTCTGCCTCTCGTGGGCCGTGGTGGCCCCCCTCTACCTTCTTGCGCAGGAGCCCTCGAGTGAGTTCGTGGGCCTTGCGAAGATCCACACGGACATCCGGTCAAAGCGGGCCGGCAGCTACGACCGGACCGGGGGCAACGCCGACAATATTCCGAACGTCGCCGACGGGGCCCGTGTGACCCTGATGGAGGTGAAGGGCGCGGGGATCATCACCCACATCTGGATCACCCTGGCGCCCGGGCCCGACACGCTCAACCGCAACGACGTGATCATCCGCATGTACTGGGACGGCAAGCCGTACCCGTCCGTCGAGGCGCCGATTGGCGCGTTCTTTGGGAACGGCTGGGGCGAGTCCTATAATTTTGTGAGCGCCCCTCTTGCGGTGACCCCGGGTTGGGGAAAATCGTACGTAAGTTACTTTGCGATGCCCTACTCCCAGGGCGCGAGGATCGAAATAGAGAACCAGAGCGGCCGGAAGATAGACGCCCTGTATTTCAACATAGATTATGAGGAGATGCCGAAACTGCCGGCTGACCTCGGGCGTTTTCACGCCTGGTACAACCATGTGCTCACGCATGCTCCCGCCGAGGGGGAGAACGAGTGGGAGCTCCTCGGGCCGCAGGGCAAGAACCTCGACGGGCGGGACAACTACGTCTTTGCCGACATCAAGGGCCGCGGGCACCTGGTCGGTGTCAACTACTACGTGAACTCGCCCGGCCCCATGTGGTACGGGGAGGGTGACGAGATGGTGTTCATTGACGGCGAGGCGCTGCCCTCGATCAACGGCACGGGCACGGAGGACTATTTCAACACGTCGTGGTCGCCGAAGGAGCTCTTCCAGCACCCCTATTTCGGCTACGCCCGGGTGAACAACGAGACGGGCTGGCTTGGACGGACCCATCTCTACCGTTTCCACGTTGCCGATCCGATCTACTTTGACAAGTCGTGCCGCTACACGATCGAGCATGGCCACAACAACTGCCTGACGCTCGACCTCGCCTCCGTGGCCTACTGGTACCAGGACGAGGCCAGCCCGCTTCCGAGGTCCTTCTCAAAGCAGGAGCGCCAGCCGATGCCGCCCATCTCGGCTTCGGACATCCACCTCTGGCGCGATGCGTGGCGCAAACAGCAGGGCAGCGGACCGACGCTCTGGGGGAACGAGAAGAAGCCTTAGCGGGAAGTGTTATTCGGAAAAGGAGCCTAGCGCGCAACTCGCATGAGGCCGGGCGGCGCATAGGAGCACGCCGGGTCATCGAGCACGAGCACCCAATCCGGGCCATATGAAGGCGACCGGAAAGAGCGGGGCTCCCCCCCGGGAACATCGCCGCTTAGGGTCGCGATCCCGGTTCGCGGGTCGTACCACCACGCCTTGACCGACGGGGAGCGAAGGCCGTGGAGGTTGATCATCGCCTCCTGGTCGTTCATGGGAAAATAAACCAACGCATAGGTGCCTTCGCGGTCCCGCGTGGCCTCTAGATGGAGACCGCCGGATCCGGGACCGCCGACGACCAGCGAAGGGTCTGGAATGCGTGAGAAGAAGGGACGCGACTCGATGAGCTCCCTCAGGTAGCGCATCTGCCGGGCGCCGGGGCGAAGCATCGCGTCGATCCAATCCCTGTCTGCGAAATTGATGACACCGTTGCGCGCGTTTGCGAATTGCCAGACGGCATGGTGGCCGTAGGTCACCCCGCATGCGCCGGCAAAGACGGAACGGTAGGTCTGCTTGCGCACGTCATAGTCCCGGAAATAGCCCGTGGCGGGATCCCACTTGGGCCAGGGATTGTAGGGATGGTCCTCGTAGTTCGGCTCGAGATCCAAGGTGGGCTTGGCGGGCGACAGGGCATAGTCCCGCGCGATCCAGTCCCAGACGGGTTGGTCGTGGCCCCCTCCGTGTCCGCTCTGCATCCCGTTGATCGAGAGCCAGGGCTCGTCAGGCATCATGACCGAGGTGGTGTAGTCCCCTCCCGACGGGTGATAGGCGCACACCACCGCCCTGCCGGTCCCCTCTGCCAGGCCGCCTGCAATCTCTCGCCAGATGGGCCTCCAATCGTAGCCGCTTGCGAAACCATGGGCCATCGCCTGCGCATTGCTCCAGGAGTCCGGCTTCGAGCTGTCCGCTTTCGCCGGGCGGTCGCCGCCGAGCATCCACACCACGTTGGTCCTGTCGCGGAGCTTGCCGCCGAGGTAGCGCGCGTAGGCACGCGCGACGGGAAGATTGTCGTTTCGGAAGACACGGGGCCCCGCCCCCCAGGGAGCGGTGAGCTTGTCGCCCCAGGTTGGGAGAAGGGCGACGTAGAGCCCCAGCGATGCCGCCTCGTCGACGATGCCCACAACCCGGTTGAAATACCTCTCGTTCGGACGCAAGGGATCGTTGTCGAAGAAGGGTCTCTCTCCAAGGGCACTTGGCCTGTTTAGCCCGTCAAATTCGGAAAGCACCGTGGTTTGTATGACGGTGAATCCCTGTTCCGCCCGCGTCTTTAGGTAGTAGCTGCACTCTTCGCGGGCCGTGGCGTCGATAAGCTGCCACGCGGTGTCGCCCAGCCAGAAGAAGGGCCTAGCGTCCGCGGTCTGCAGGTAGTGACCGCCAGCATTCACGGTGATCGCGGGCAGGGATCTCACGGCGACGGGCATGCCGGGGCCGGCCAGCAGCGTGGCCGACACGGCGAGCATGCTGCCGGTCAGAAGGGCTGTGAACCCTTTCTTTTTCAGTCGGTTAGGCATGGGGTAAGCCCGAAGGGCAGGGCGACTCGGGTTTCACCTGCGGAACCGGGGTGTTGCGCGGCGCTAGGCACGAGACGGGGATTCACCAAGGAAACCTTCCAGGGCCTGCTGTCGACATAGAATTGTGCGTAGTAGCCCACGCACGAGGCGCTCCTTGGGCTATTTAAGCCATTGCATCAATATGGGTTACGCATTGCATCCCCAGCTGCGCTTCTTGTCGCTTTTGGGTGGCGCTTTTGTTGGCAGTTGACGCGCTCCCCCTAATGCAAAAGCGTTATCCGGTTGGTCCACTTGCCTCATGCTTACCGGGGCAAATCCGCGCCCTTGGCAGATCCTGGTTGTTCAATGCGCGGCGGCCCATGCTATGCAGCGCGCCCGTGAAATGTCCCTAATCTTCCATCCGAATTTAAGAAAAACACCCGAAAAAATAGCAGTCCCGAGCGATGAGATCGTCCTGAAGGGCAGTCTCCGTCGCACCGTCATTCTCGTCCACGGGCTGACGGGTACCCCTAACGAGATGCGCTACCTGGCATTCACGCTGAACAAGCGTGGCTACAGCGTGTGCTGCCCGCAGCTGGCCAACCATGGCCAGTCCCTGCACGTCCTCAAGCACACCACCTGGGAGGAGCTCTACGCCTCGCTTCGCCAGGTCTTCCTCAAGGCGCTTGAGACAGGGGACCAGGTCTTCGTGGCCGGGCTCTCGATGAGCGCCCTTTTCGTGCTTCTTTTGGCCGAGGAATTCGGCAGCCGCCTTGCGGGCGGCGTGTGCTATTCCCCGACGCTGTTCTTCGACGGGTGGAATGTGCCCTGGTACAACCGGCTCCTGCCGATCGCCTCCTACACGCCGCTCAAGTACAGCGTCTACTTCAAGGAAGGGCCGCCCTATGGAATCAAGAACGAGCGAATGCGCGGGATGGTCCACCGATTCTACAGCAAGGCGCGGATCGGGGACATAGATGGGGTCGCGAAGTTCGGGTATGCCTTCTTCCCGGTCTCGCTCTTCAGGCAGCTCCAGAGGCTGGCGGACAAGGTCACGCCGCTCCTCGGCAGCGTGACAATCCCGATGCTGCTGATCCATCCCGAGGAGGACGACACGGCGAGCGTCAGGAATTCGGAGGTCATCTACGAGGGCATCTCCTCCGAGGTGAAGAAACTCGTCATCCTGAAGGACTCCTACCACGTCATCACGGCGGATCAGGAAAGGGAGGCGGTGGGGCGCGAAACGCTGGATTTTCTGGAGGCGATATGAAGCCCAACCCCCTCCTTGAGGTCTACTTCGACTTCGACAACACCATCACGGGCTTCGATGTCCTGGACGATATCATCCTCCGCTTCTCGGTCGACGACCGCTGGAAGCTTGCCGAGGCTGCGTGGGAGTCGGGGGAGATCGGGTCCCGCGAATGCCTCGAGCGGCAGTTCACGGGTGTCAGAATCTCGGAGGAGGCCCTGGGCGACTACATCGGGGCCGTCCGCATAGACCCGGCATTCGCGCAAATTGTGGAACTATTGGCCGGCGTCGGCATCAGACCGGTGATTCTGAGCGACAGCTTCAAATCTGTTATTTCCGCCATCCTCAAGAACAACGGGGTGTCCGGCATCGAAGTCTTTGCGAACGAAATGCACCTTGAGGGCTCCGTGCCCGTGCTGGAGTTCCCTTATTTCGGCTCGATCTGCAGCACCGCGGGCAACTGCAAGACCTCCCACCTTCTTAGGCGCGGCCGGCCGGCCGGGACCCGGAAGGTCTACGTGGGCGACGGCCGTTCCGACATCTGCCCCGCGCAATTCTGCGAGATCCTTTTCGCGAAGGGGTCTTTGTACCAGCACTACTCGGCAATTCGCGGCAACTGCTTCCATTTCGAGGAACTCGGCACCGTGCATGCTCATCTAAAAACTCTCATCCCATGACCTCCACTCCTGCGGCGCCCCAGACACCCGAAGAACACGGCGAAGACCTCCTCGAGCTCGAGGCCCAGTACTGCTCCTGGGGCGACACCGTCCACTACGCCAAGGAGCTCACAATGTTCAACCGCTCGGAGGGCAGCTATCTCTTCGACGAGAAGGGCACCCAGTACCTCGACCTCCAGATGTGGTACTCGGCGGCGAGTTTCGGCTACGGCAATCCACGGCTTAATGCGGCGCTCAAGAACCAGGTCGACATCCTCCCGCAACTCGCCTGCCAGTACCTCCACAAGGAGAAGATCCTGCTCGCGGCAAAGCTGGCCCGGAAAGTCGAGTCGGTCTTCGGCGAGAAGGGCCGGATCCACTTCAATGTGGGCGGGGCAAGCGCGGTCGAGGACGCATGGAAGGTGGTCCGCAACCACACAAAGAAGAACTTGGCCTTTGCCTTCATGGGCGGCTACCACGGGCGCACGCTGGGGGCATCGGCGATCACCTCAAGCTACAGGTACCGCGAGAAATTTGGGCATTTCGCCGACCGGGCGAACTTCATCCCCTATCCCTACTGCTTCCGATGCCCCTACGGGATGAAGCGCGAGTCCTGCGACCTTTACTGCCTCAAGCAGTTCGAGCGGCTCTTTGAGACCGAGTACTACGGCGTCGTGAACAAGACGGGCAAGGCCGAGTTCGGGGCCTTTTTCGTCGAGGCCGTCCAGGGCACGGGCGGCTACGTCGTCCCCCCCGAGGGGTACTTCCCGGGCCTGAAGAAGGTCCTCGAGCAGCACGGGATACTTTTGGTCGACGACGAGATCCAGATGGGTTTCTACCGGACCGGGAAATTCTTCTCGCTGGAGCATTTCGGCGTGAAGCCCGACGTGATCGTGTTCGGCAAGGCCCTGACAAACGGGATGAACCCCATCTCGGCGATCTGGGCCAGGGAGGAGCTCATCTCGCCCACGGTATTTCCACCGGGCTCCACACATTCGACGTTCTCCTCGAACACGCAGGGAACGGCGGTCGCGCTCGAGGCGATGAAGATGATGGAGGAGGAGGACTTCGAGGCCAGGGTGATGCAGAGCGGGGCCTACTTCCTGGCCCGGCTTAAGGACCTCGCGAAGAGGTATCCCCAGATGGGGGATGTCGACGGGCTCGGCCTCGCGCTGCGGGTCGAGATGTGCCAGACGGACGGGTTCACGCCGAACCGCGAGCTCGTGGACGCCATGATGAACATCGGCCTGAGCGGCACGCTCACGGCCGGGGGCAAGAGCAAGGGCCTGATCCTAGATGTCGGAGGCTACTACAAGAACGTCTTCACCATTGCGCCGTCGCTCTACATCACCCGGGAGGAGATCGACACGGCAATCGCCCTCTTTGAGGAGGCCCTGCAACGGGGCATAGCCGAGACGGGCTAAGGGCGCCCTCCGTTACGGGGCGGGCGGCACGGCTCCTGCCGCCTTGTTGAGCCAGCCGTCCAGGTAAACGACGATGTCCTTCACGGACCGCACGTGCTCGATGTCGCTGTCGGGGATCTTGAGCGCGAACGCCTCCTCAATCTCGAACATGAGTTCAACGGCCCCGAAGGAGTCGACGCCGAGGTCCTCGGCGAGCCGAGAGTCCCCGCTGATCGTCTCGATCCCGACGCCCAGCTTCTTGGCCAGAATGTCCCGCACCTTGAGGTCAATTTCCTGATTCGTCATGGCGATTTAATGAGCCCTTGAGAAGATGAGCGCGACGTTGCAATTACCAAATCCGAACGAATTGGACATGACATGTTCCATCTTTGTCTCGCGGCAACGGTGGGGAACATAGTCCAGGTCGCATGCGGGGTCGGGGTGGTCCAGGTTGATCGTCGGAGGGATGACCTGGTCCTGGAGGGCCTTGACGCAGACAACGGCCTCAATGGCACCGGCGGCGCCAATCGCATGTCCGATCATGGACTTGGTCGAGGAGATGGGGATCTTGGGTGCCTCGGCCCCGAAGACGGTCCTAATGGCGTTGGTCTCGGCAACGTCGTTTGCCCGCGTGGACGTGGCATGGGCGTTGATGTAATCCACCCTGCCGAGGCCGGCGTCCTTGAGCGCGGCCGCCATCACCCGCGCCGCATCGGCACCCTCCGGATCCGGCATCACCATATGGTGAGCCCCCGAGTTCGCCGCGTAGCCGGAGATCTCCCCCAGGATGACCGCGCCGCGCCGCAGGGCCCGTTCGCGTTCCTCCAGGACGAGGACAGCGCCCCCTTCGCTCATGACAAAGCCATCCCTCTCCAGGTCGAAGGGCCGCGAGGCCCCGGTGGGATGGGCGTTGTTCTTGGAAAGGACCCTGAGGGCGCAATAGGCCCCGAAATTGAACTGCGTCAGGGGGGCCTCGACCCCCCCGGTCAAGCAGACGTCAGCCTCGCCGTGCTGGATTTTCCTGAAGGCCTCGCCGATCGCGTGTGCGCCCGAGGCGCACGCCGTCGAGATCACCATGTTGGGACCCTTCAGGCCGTACCGGATGCCAATCTGGCTTGCGACGGCGTTAGGGCTGATCTTGGCGACCGCCGCCGGGTTTATCCGGTGGGCGCCGCGGTCAAACGCCGCGACCATCTGCTCCTCGTGGAACATGAGCCCGCCGAGCCCAGAGCCCATAATGACGCCGATGCGCTCGGGGTCCTCCTTCCCTTCCTCGATGCCGCTTTGGCGCAGGGCCATGTCCGCGCAGGCCAAGCCAAAATGGACGAAGCGGTCCACCCTCCTGGCGATGTCCTCCGGCATGAAGTCGGCGGGTGCGAATCCCCGAACCTGGCCGCCGATCTTTGACGCAAGATGGGTCGCGTCGAATGCGTCCAATAGGGTGATGCCCGAGCGACCGGCCACGTTGGCGCTCCAGAATTCCTGGACGCCCACGCCGTTGCATGCGGTTACCCCAAGCCCGGTCACAACCACCCTGCGTCGATTCATTTGGAAGATAAAAGACTTAGAGACGGTACATGGGCAGACAATAATTAGGGAAATAACCGTCAGCCGGCGCCGGGGTTGATATCCTTCCGGTGCCCAATCTTGCGGGCTGCAGCACGCAGGGGATATAGGCAGGCGAAGTAGGCCAGGGGAACCCAGAAGGGAGCCACGACCACCCAGCCAAGCGCCGCATGCAAGGCGGTCACACCGAACCGGCTGAAGAACTCCCCGGGGTGGTGGCGGATGAGCGACATCATCAAGGGCAGGTCCAGGCTCGACGGGACCGACCCGGCCAACCGGTCCCCGAAGCGCACGAACGCCACGATCAGCGGGAAGTAGGCAAAGGTGCACAGCGCGTTCACCGCCTGGATGATGGGCTGGTTCAGCCCGAGGACCACTCCGGCTATGACGCAGAGGGTGGTCGTGGTCCCGAGGATCGGGAAAAGGGCCAGGGTGCTTCCCACGGACACGCTGAGCGCAATCTTCTCGGGGGAGACGCCCTGGGTGAGCTGCTTGATTATGGGGTCGACCAGCCAGCGCTGACAGAAGCTGCGCCGAGTCACCGGTCGAGGAATCTCTGGGTCCATGCAGGGTCGGGTAGGGGTTTGGGCCGATAGATTCCGAAGAGCGAGTGGCGTGTCCTGGCTATGAACCTGTAGATGGGGTCCCGAAGCAATGCGGGAACGAAACGAAGCCACGAGATCATGCTCCAGGGGCCCCGGAGTTCCCTGAAGCAGGCGAGGGCGCCCGAGGTGCGGAGAAGGAAATCTCCGGGCCTAGGGTTCATCCAGTCCGGGATGAACACGAGGCTGTCAAAGTCATGGGTCGGCAGGCCCTGAGTCACAAGATAGCGCTGGGCGGACGGGCTTTGCAGGGGTGCGAAGCGCAGCCGACCCTCCGGGTCATGACGGATCAGGAACAGGACGACCGCATTGCACAGGCTGCACTCTCCGTCGTAGAGCAGCGCGGGAATGCGGGGGTCCGTCATTGCCGCGAAAGGTAGCCCCACTCGGCCGGACCATCAATGCCAACATGCCGATTGCATGCAGACCGGGGCGCGCTGTTTCAAAAAATGGCTCTAGCAAAATCTTTGGTTGACAGTGTCACGTGTACTAGTATGCATAGTACACCATGCTGCCGTTTACCGTAGTGTTCCGACCGGGCGAGCCGGTCTACGAGCAGGTGACCTATGCGGTGAAGAAGGCGATCGCCACGGGCCAGCTTGCGCCGGGCTCGCGGTTCCCTGCGGTTCGGACGCTGAGCCAGGAGCTGCGCATCAATCCCAACACGGCCCACAAGGTGGTGGCCTCGCTCACGGCCGAGGGGGTGCTTCTTGTCCACCCGGGGATAGGCACGGTCGTTGCGCCTCCCGCCAGCGGCTCCGCTGCGGACCGCGCGGCCCTTCTCAACGACGAACTGGAGCGCTTGGTCGTCGAGGCCCGCAGGCTCGGCCTCGACGAGGAAAAGATTCTGAACGCGGTCCGCGCGCATTGGCGGAAATTCCCAAAGGAAACATGAATGCCATTGAATGTGAAAACCTGAGCCGCTCGTTCGGCCGCGTGCCGGCTGTCCAGGAACTCAATCTGGAGATACCTGCCGGAACCTTCTTCGCCCTCTTGGGGCCCAATGGCGCGGGAAAGTCCACCCTCCTTAAGCTGCTCCTTAACCTCCTTAGGCCGACCTCCGGGAAATCGAGGGTGCTGGGTCGCGAGAGCACGTCGCTTAAGGCCGCCGACTTCCGGGGCATTGGCTACGTCGCCGACGGGCAGGACCTCCCCGAATGGATGACGGTGACCCAGCTCCTGGGATTCTGCCGGCCCCTTTACCCCACGTGGGACCAGGGCCTGGCTGTGCGCCTCCAGGGGCTGTTCGACCTGCCGGGAGACCGGCCGATCGGTAAGCTCTCCCGGGGCATGCGGATGAAGGCGGCGCTCCTGAGCAATCTTTCCTACCGGCCCGAGCTCATGGTTCTCGACGAACCCTTCGGGGGCCTGGATCCGCTGGTCCGGGACGACTTCATCCAGGGGCTCCTCGAGCTTCCCGGCGACGACCGGCCCCGGACGTTCGTCGTCTCGTCCCACGACATCGACGAGGTCGAAAGGCTGGCCGACGATGTCGGATTCTTGGCGGGCGGCAGACTCCTGGTCCATGAGCCCGCGGACGCCCTGCGAGGCCGGTTCAGGACCGTGGAAATCGTCGGGAATCAGGCGCTCACGGTTCCGTCCCCCATTCCCCCGGGATGGGCCGAGATCAAGCAACCGGCGCCCAACGTGCTCCAGCTCGTGTGCACGTCCTTTGACGCCTCTCTTGGGGCCTCCGAGATCCAGGCACGGTTCCCGGGCTCGGGGGTCGCGGTCCAAGCGATGACCCTGGGGGAGATATTCCTGGTGCTCGCCAGGGCGCACCGCGGATCCGACGGAAAGGGGGCCCTATGAGCACCGTGCTCCTTATCCTTCGCAAGGACCTGCGGCACCTATGGGTGCTGGCATCGCTTGGGGTCCTGTTCAGCCTCTTCGCGACGCTCGGGTGGTACTGGGACCTGTCGCGGATCTCGACGAGCGGCTTCATCTTCTTCGCCGGGCAAGTCGCGCCCATCGTGGTCCTGTTCGTCCTGTCGGTGGCCATCGTCCAATCCGACCCGACAGTGGGCGACAAGGCGTTCTGGCGAACGCGACCGATTTCGCCCGGGGCACTCCTCGTTGCAAAGCTCCTCGTCCTTTGCCTGGTGTTCGCCCTTCCCTCGCTGCTGGTGAACCTTTTTCTGGCGGTCTCGATGGACACGCCCTTCCCGGTCCTTCTCGGCATGGTGATCGAGTCGACCGGCATGATCCTGATCGAGTGCCTGGTTTCGGCCCTGGTCGGTGCCGTCACGCGCAGCCTCATGCAGGCAGCCGCGGCGGTTCTGGCCTCAGCGCTTCTCCTGATGGCGGTCGCCGTGCTCAATCCCCTGCCCCAGCTGTTCGTCCCCTGGCGGATGGACATCCCCGGCCACGCCCCGAGGATGGCGGCCATGGGGGTCTACAGCGGGATAGCCGCCCTGATCCTGCTCGCCCACCAATTCCTCACGCGCCGGTGGGTGCGCACCCTGGTACTCCTGGTGGCCTTCGTCCCCGCCGTGCTATTCGCGTCCGTTCACTGGCCCGTATCCATCCGGTCAACTTCGCCGACCGAAGCGGAGACTTCGGCTAAGCTGGAAACCTCTGTGGGTGTGCAGATGATGCTCATGCCTCCGGCCGTGACGTGGAGCACCAGCTACGTCAATAATCCGGCGACCGGAAAGACGGTCAAGGCGCACACGGTCGCGATGAATGCCGCGATGCGGAGCATCCCGGAGGGCCGGATCATTCAGATCGATTCGATCACTTCTGCCCTGCGGTTTCCGGGGGGCGAGGAATTGCAGTTCCAACCGATTGGGAGAGCGTTTTGGCCCTACTGGTCCAGCCTGACCCAGGCAACGGCCATCAGCCGCGAGCTCGGGCTCGCGCCACCGGCCCCCAGCAAGGAGCAAGCCAAGCAGCCCAGGCTCAGGCTCTTCACGGTCCCCAACGAGAAGGCAGTCGCCTTGGCTGGGAAGCGCGGGACGCTGACGGTGACCCTCAAGCTTTACGAACTGGCGTTCCACCAGGTGGCCAGCCTGCCGGCGCGCCCCGGCGCCCACTGGACCCGCGACGGTGAGATGTGGAGGGTTGCGAAAATTTTCTTCGAAAAGGGCGCACCGTCCGCCGTGCTCGAGCACCTGCGTGCCACAAGCATTCTCATCAACGAGGGGCCGGCACGCCCCGACTACAGGCCAGACGGCTACCGCTTCGGATTGGCCCTCCATAACAAAAAACGGGGGGAGTTTGCCCTTTCGACATTCCGGTGGTTCTCGATGGATCTGCCCCAATGGACCATCGACCGCAACGACCGGATCGTGACCTTCAGCGAGGCTTGGAAGGTGGGGGGATCCCCGGTCGACGATCCCATCGACGAATCCTGGCTGGCCGATGCCGAGCTCGTGATCCTGTCCGCTGTGCCCGTGGGGTCGTTCGAGAAGCAGCTCGTTCTCGAGAATTTCGAGATTCCCCAATCCGAGGAAATGCCCGAGTCCGAGGCCGCTCCCTACTGGCAGTAGCCCGTTGTTTTAGGAAGGGCCGCGCCCCGCTTTTTGTTTCGACTGCCCTTTTGCGGAGGCGTTGGCTTGGGCCATGACCCCATCCCCGTTTCGCTACGCCTGCGCCCTTGTCCTAGGAGCCCTCAGCCTCGAGGCCCAGTCACCGGCCATGAAGCTATGGCCCGGGGCCGCTCCGGGCGATGCGGGCGGCCTTGGCAAGGAGTACGACACGACGACAGCGAAGGACAACCTGATCGCCGGCAGGACCGTGATCAGGCTGGGTGACGTCTCGGAGCCAACCTTGACCGTCTATCGTCCCAGCGCCGACAAGGACACGGGCGCCGCCGTCGTCGTTTGCCCTGGCGGGGGATACCACATACTGGCGATGGACCTCGAGGGGACGGAGGTGTGCGAATGGCTCAATTCCATCGGCGTGACCGGGGTGCTCCTCAAGTACCGGGTTCCGGCGCGAGCCGGGGGTCCAAAGTACGCCGCGCCCCTGCAGGATGCGCAGCGCGCCGTTGGGATAGTCCGGTCGCACGCACAGGAATGGGCGTTGGATCCCCGCCGCATCGGCGTCCTGGGCTTCTCCGCGGGAGGGCACCTCTGCGCGGCCCTCTCTTCCAACTGCGCCACACGGACGTATCCCCGCGTGGACGCCTCGGACGACGCGAGCTGCAGGCCCGACTTCCAGATCCTCATCTATCCGGGCGGCTTGGTGGGCGAGGGCGGGAGCCTCAAGGTCGGGCCCGAGGTCGCTGTCACCTCTGCGACGCCACCCACATTTCTCGCCATGGCGCAGGACGACCCCGTCCGGCCGGAGAACGTCCTGGGATATGCGATCGCGCTGAAGGAGGCGCAGGTCCCTTTCGAGCTGCACGTGTACCCGACGGGCGGTCATGGCTATGGGCTCAGGCCGACCAAGGATTACGTGACCTCATGGCCGCAGCGCGCCTTTGATTGGATGACGAGCAGGGGCCTCTTGGCGCGAAAATGAAACGGCGTTGAAAGGCCGTTGCGCACGCCCCGCAACCATATGATCCTTGTCGCAGTCAGTTCCCCATCCCGGGGAACGGAAAGCGTCACAATGGTCTGTTTCCGCGCGTGCCGGACAGCAGGATTACTCCTCTTGGGCTGCGCTGCGCCTTTGGCGGCGCATGCGGAATCCGGCACCGTGGAAGGCTTTGCCGCGGTTTCCTCCCGGGTGAGCAAGGATTATGTCCGCACGAAATCGCCTGACGGCTCGTTCCAGGCTGAAGGCTACACGCTGGCCGATGCAGGGCATCTGAATGGGCCCATCCGCGATGCCTCGTTCGACAAGGTTTCCTTCCAGGACGTGGCCCGCTCGCTCGTCGGCCCGCTCGCAGCCCAGGGCTACGTTCCGGCAAAGGATGTGGCAAACCAGAGGCTCATCATCCTGGTCTACTGGGGAACGACCCATGTGCCCGACCCCTTCTCGGGGTCCCCGGGATACCGCAGTTACCAGAACGCCAAGTCGAGCCTCGACCATCAGGGCAATGGGACCGCGAACACCCTCAACGGTCCAGCGGTGCGGGCGACGCTGGGTGCGGCCGAGCAGCAGATGGCCGCGGAGAACATGCTGCGCAACCAGATCGACCTGAGGAACGCGCAGCTCTTGGGCTACGACTCGGAAGGCCTTGTGGGAACGGATTTGGGGGCGCTTGCCGGGCACACCGGCGTGACCGGGGCCCTTCAGGACGAGCTGATCTCCGAGGTGGAGGACACCCGGTATTTCGTGGTGCTGATGGCCTACGACGCCCAGGTGTTCCTGAAGGAAAAGAAGCGCGTGCTCCTTTGGGAGACCCGCTTCAGCATCAGTGAGGCGCACAATTTTTTCGACCGGGCGCTTCCCAAGATGGCGCAGTACGCCTCGAACTACTTTGGCCAGGACAGCAAGGGCCTGATGCGCAAGCCCGTGCCCAAGGGCCGCGTCGAAATGGGCGAGCCCAAACAGGTGGGCACGGGAGACCCGTCCGCAAAATGACTCGCAAGGTCCGGCTCCGGGTGCCGAGGGGCCAATTTTGATCGACTGAGCCTGGGTGCAGGCATTCGCTTCGGGCATGACCCCAGCCCTCATTCGGTGTGCGTTGGCTCTGATGCTTGGTGCAGGGTGTCTCGGCGCCCTTGCTTCGCCGATGGACCTCTGGCCGGGAGACGCTCCGGGGGAAAAGACTGGCGCCGCCAAGAAGAACGACACGGGCAAGCCAAGTGACTACCTGGTCGCCGGCAGGCCGATCCTGATCATCTCGAACATCTCCGAGCCCACCTTGGAGGTGTTTCGGCCGGCAAAGGCAACGGACACGGGTGCGACCGTTGTGGTCTTCCCGGGAGGGGGCTACTACATCCTGGCGATAGACCATGAGGGAACCGAGGCCTGCGAGTGGCTGAACTCGATCGGCGTGACAGCCGTCCTCGTCAAGTACCGGGTGCCGAGGCGCGAGGGGCTTGCCCCTTACGCGGCGCCCCTGCAGGACGCTCAGCGCGCCGTCGGGATCGTGCGGACCCACGCCGTGGAATGGGGCCTGGATCCGAAGCGCATCGGGGTCATGGGGTTCTCGGCGGGGGGCAACCTGTGCGCGGTGCTTTCGTCAAAGGCCGCCGCACGGACCTACCCGCGCGCGGACGCTTCCGACGACGCAAGCTGCAGGCCCGACTTCCAGCTCCTTATCTATCCCGCCTACCTGGTTCCCGACAATGACCTGTACCGGCTCGCTCCCGAGGTCGCGGTCACCGAGGCCACGCCCCCGACCTTCATGGTGATGGCCGTGGACGATGGAATCCACGTGGAAAACGTGCTCTCCTATGCCATCGCGCTCAAGGCGGCGAAGGTTCCCTTTGAGCTGCACGTGTACCCGACCGGGGGCCATGGCTTCGGCCTGAGGCCAACGGGCAATCCCGCCACGCTCTGGCCCATGCGGGCTGCGGACTGGCTGAAGGGCCGGGGTCTCTTAGAAAGGAAATAAGGTTCATGGCCAGCCCGGGGACTAGCCTCGGGCCGGCGGAGCACCCGTTTGGTAGCGCTCAAGCAGCGCGCGGGTCGATTCCGGCAGGTCAAACCCCTCAAGGCGATACAGCAGGTCGGGCACCGCCGGCGCGAACGCGGGGGGCTCCGCGCCGGGGAAGCCCGTAAGGGCGCGCAGGGTGAAGACCAGGGCGAGGTGGAATGCCGGTTGGGCCAGGGCGGGCAGGTCCCTTTCCTCATAGGCGAGTCCCGCCTGGTTGTTGAGGGCAGCAAAGATCAGGCACTTTTCCCGGGCATTTTCCGGCTGCTCGTCCCGCGTCAGCTGGGCGTAGAGCTGCTCGGTGTCGAGCGAGCCGAGCTCCGAGACGGACAGACCAAAGAGCTTCTCGATCCCGTCGATGACCGACTGGACCGCCAGGCTGGGCTGCCCCATCTCGCGCTGGAGCGTGATCTGGAGGATCACCTGCACGGCCTGCTCAATCAGCCTAAGGATGTAATCTCGTTGTGCCACGGTACAATTATTCGGGGGATGGTGGGGCCACACTTGCCGAAATGGGCCTTTTGGACTACATAAATTGGCCGCTAAGCCCCAAGACGGGACAACCCGATTAAACAGCCGCCAGAGGATACACCCATGAGATACTTGAGACTCACCCTTGCCATGATCGTTGGAGCCCTGGCGGCAATGCCGCTCATGGCCCAGCAGAACCGAAAGAGCCCGCACGAGACCGTGAGCACCGTCCTCGGTGACCGGCATACCGGCAACCGGGTGACTGTCATCTACGGCCGGCCCTACACGAAGGACCCCAGTACCGGCGCGCCCCGCGTGATCTGGGGCGGCCTCGTAAAATGGGATGCGGCCGACAGGCTCGGCGCCGATGAGGCCACCACCCTCATCACGCAGCAGCCCCTCATGGTGGGCGATGCCCTGGTCCCCGCAGGGACCTATACGCTGTACACGATACCGTCCGAGAACGGGCCTTCCAAGCTGGCGATCAGCACCAATGTTGGGAAATGGGGCGTTCCCGTCGATGAGACCCACGACCTTGCCCGGGTGGAGTTGAAGAAGGAGGCCCTTGAAACCGCCGTGGACCAGCTGACGATCGCTATCGAGAAGGATCCTTCGGGCGGCGGGCTCCTTAAGATCATGTGGGAAAAGACCCAGTTCTCCGTCGCAATGAAGGCACCCGCGCCGCAGCTCGCCTTCCCCCAGGCCAGCCCCGGGGCGACGCTCAAGCAGACGATCGGCGTCACCAACATCGAGGTGGCCTACTCGCGCCCAAGCGCAAAGGGCCGAGTCATGCTGGGCGGCAACAACCCTTACGGGCAGGTGTGGCGCACAGGCGCCAACAACGCGACGCGCATCTCCTTTAGCACGCCCGTCACAATCGAGGGTTCCCGCCTGGATGCGGGCACCTACGAGCTTTTCACGATCCCCGGGAAGGATGCTTGGACGGTCATCTTCCAAAAGGCGGGCGGCCAATGGGGTGCCTACGCCTACGACCCGAAGAACGATGTGCTCCGGGTCACCGTCCAGCCCACCGCACTCGCCGAACCGGTTGAAACCTTCACGATCGAGTTTAACGACTTTCACGGCAGCTCGGCCACGCTGGAGCTCATCTGGGAGAGGACCCGGGTCCCCGTAAAGGTGGACGTGGACGTGGTGGGGGTGCTCGTGCCGAAGATCGAGGCCGCCATGGCCGCGCCGGGAAAGAAGCCGTACTCCCAGGCCGCGATGTTCTACCTGGACAACGGCCTCGACCTGAAGGTGGCCGGAGGATGGATCGACGCCGCGCTGGCGGAGCAGCCCGATGCCTTCTACCTTCTTTACCAGAAGGCCAGGATCCTGGCCAAGCAGGGTGACAAGGCGGGCGCCGAGGCTGCGGCCAAGAGTTCGATGGACCTGGCATCGAAGACGACCGGCCCGGCCAAGGACGAGTACATCCGACTGAACGAGGCGCTCATCGCCAGTCTGAAGTGATCCGGAGCGCCCGCCCCATCGCCGACCGAGGTCAGCGATCCCTGTCGAGGCTTGTGCTCGGCGCGGTCGCCCTTGCGTCGCTGCTTCTGCCGCGCCTTCCGGCCGCCGAGCCCCCGTCTGCGGGGGACAAGGGCGCGGCCGCGATTGCGCAGGAGTTGCGTGAGTTCCGCGTGTTCGGAAGCGTTCTCTACGTTGCGGCGCACCCGGACGACGAGAACACGATGCTGATCGCGTACCTGGCCCGGGGGCACGCGTACAGGATGGGCTATATGTCGATCACGCGCGGCGACGGGGGCCAGAACCTCCTCGGGCCTGAATTCGGCGACCTTTTGGGGGTGATACGCACCCAGGAACTTCTCGCCGCCCGGGGCGTGGACGGCGGCCGCCAGTTCTTCAGCCGCGCGCGCGACTTCGGGTATTCGAAGGATTACCGCCAGACCTTGAGCAAGTGGGATCACCAGCAGGTGCTCTCCGACGTCGTGCGCGTAATCCGCCAGTTCCGGCCCGATGTCGTGATCGCCCGCTTTCCCCCAGAGCCCAGCGGCACGCACGGCCACCACACGGCCTCGTCCGCACTGGCGCTGGAGGCCTTCGGCCTCGCCGGCGACCCCAAGGCGTTCCCGGACCAGCTCCGCGCCCTGGCGTTGTGGCAGCCGAAGCGATTGCTCTGGAACGGGTGGGCACCCGGACGCGGCCCCTCCGATGATGCCACCGTGGGGATGCTCCGCATCGGGATCGACGGCAACGACCCGGTGAGCGGTGTTTCGTTTGCCGTCCTTGCCGCCAAGAGCAGGTCGATGCACAGGACCCAGGGGTTTGCCAACTTCTCGGTGGCCGCGGCCGGCTCGGGGCCGCACACCGAGGCCTTCAAGGTGCTCGCAGGGGAGCCCGTTTCAAAGGACATCATGGACGGCGTCGACACCACTTGGGGCCGTGTGCCCGGGGGCGCCGAGATCGGGCGGCTTGCAGATGAGGCCCAGGAGCATTTCAACCCGGGCGACCCCTCGGCGAGCGTCCCTGCCCTGCTCGCCATAAAGGGAAAGCTCGCAGCGCTTCCTCCGGACCCCGTCGTCGACGAGAAACGCCGGAAGCTTGATCACATCCTGCAGTCCTGCCTCGGACTTTCCGTGGAGACCCGAATCTCCGTGCCCGAGATTGTCCCAGGCGAGGCGGTTGCGCTGCGCCACACGGCTACCGTGGGCTCGGGCTTCCCGGTGGAGTGGCTGGCCGTCCGCTATCCCACGTTGGGGCGCAAGGCGAAGGGGCCGGGCCGCATGGAGCCCAATGTCGCCTCGTTGGTGGAGGCGACAAGGACCCTGCCCGCGGGCACGCTGCTCACGCAGCCCTACTGGCTCCGTGAGGAGGCGACGCCGGGCATGTTCCGCGTTGATGACACTACGCTGATCGGCAAGCCCGAGAATCCCCCGTCGATACCCGTGGAGGACGTGTTTCTCGTGGGAGGCCAGACGCTGGTCGTGGCCGGCGAGGCGGTGTTTGTGAGGCAGGAGTCGGGCAAGCCCGATGTGAGGCTCGAGCCGGGGGTGATCCCCCCGGTCTCACTCGACTTTGGAAAGTCGGTCGTCCTTCTCTCGCCCGGTTCGGGTCGGAAGATTGCCGTAGGGGTCGTGGCTTCGCGCCCCGACACGAGCGGCTTCCTGCGCCTGCATGTTCCCGATGGCTGGAGGGTGTCGCCCGCCAGGCAGGCGTTTCATCTCGCGGCGGTGGGGGACCGTGCGGGATTCACGTTCGAGGTCACCCCGCCCGCGTCCCCAGCAAGCTGCGACATCCAGGCCGGCGCCGTGATCGGCGGCGTGGAGTACGGAAACAGGAGGTTTGAAATCACCTATGGCCACATCCCGCCGCAGCTCCTCCAGCCGCCGGCACGCATCAAGGCGGTGAGCCTTGAGCTTGCGATCCGCGGCAAGAGGGTCGGCTACCTCCCGGGCGCGGGCGACAGCACCGCCGCAAGCCTGGGTGAAATGGGCTACACCGTGGTGGAGCTCAAGGACGCGGACTTGACGCCCGAGAACCTGAAGGACCTGGATGCGGTCGTGATCGGAGTCCGCGCCTTCAACACGAGGGCCGAGCTCGCCCCGCACCTGCGGGACCTCTTCGCGTACGCCGAGAGAGGCGGCACGGTGGTCGAGCAGTACAACACCCCGGGAGGGCTCCAGACCGACCAGCTGGCGCCGTACCCGCTCAAGCTCTCCCGGGACCTTCCCCACTACCGCGTGACGGATGAGAAGGCCCCCGTCACACTCCTGGTCCCCGAGCATCCCGCCTTCAACGTGCCCAACCGCATCGGGCCCGCGGACTTCGAGGGATGGGTGCAGGAGCGGGGATTGGACTTCGCGAGCGATTGGGACGGGGAGCACCTGACCGCGCTCATCGCCTGCAGCGACCCGGGCGAGGCTCCCTTGAAAGGAGGCCTCCTGGTCGCCCATTTCGGGCGCGGCTACTTTGTGTACACGGGGCTTTCGTTCTTCAGGCAGCTTCCCGCCGGGGTCCCCGGGGCCTACCGCCTCTTCGCCAACTTGGTCTCGCTAGGGAAATGAAGGCGCCCCTGGACGACGAATCCACCGGGCTCCCGTGGCCCAGGAGCTGGGGCGGCGTCTACGGCCTGGTCATGGTCATCTTTGTCCTCTGGGTGGGGCTCCTTACGGCCCTGACGCGCCTGTTTCCGTGAACACCCTGGACTATGTCATCCTGATCGGCTCGATGCTCGGCATCGCGGCCTATGCGGTCTGGAGCACGAGGGGACGCAAGGATCTGAACAGCTACCTGAAGGGGGCGGGAGAAACCCGCTGGCTCACGATCGGGCTCTCGGTGATGGCGACCCAGGCCAGCGCGATCACCTTCCTCTCAACGCCCGGGCAGGGCTACGAGAGCGGTCTGGGCTTCGTCCAGAACTACTTCGGGGCGCCCCTGGCGCTCGTGATCATCTCCGTCGTGTTCCTCCCCCTCTACAGGAGGCTCAAGGTCTACACGGCCTACGAGTACCTGGGGCACCGCTTCGACTCGAAGACCCGCCTCCTGGGCGCCGGCCTTTTCCTCCTGCAGAGGGGCCTGGGCGCGGGCATTACCATCTATGCCCCGGCCATCGTGCTCTCCACCGTCATGGGCTGGCGCTTGGACGCGACGATCGTCTGCAGCGGGCTCCTGGTGGTCATCTACACCGTGGCCGGGGGATGCGACGCCGTAAGCCTCACCCAAAAGTACCAGATCGGCGTGATCTTCGCCGGGATGATCGCGGCCTTCTTCGTGCTGCTCGCGAGGCTTCCCGTGGGCCTCACCTTCACGGACGCGCTCTCGCTAGCCGGCGGGTTTCACAAGCTCCAGGCGGTCGATTTCTCCATGGACATGAACCGGCGCTACACGTTCTGGTCGGGGACCCTGGGCGGCATGTTCCTCGCGCTGTCGTACTTCGGCACCGACCAGTCGCAGGTGCAGCGGTACCTCTCCGGGGCCTCGTTGCGCGAGAGCCGGCTGGGGCTCATGTTCAATGCCGTCTTCAAGATCCCGATGCAGGCCTTCATCCTGCTCCTCGGCGTCCTGATCTTCGTCTTCTACCAGTTCGAGCGGCCCCCCGTGTACTTCAACAAGGCGGCGTGGAACCATCAGGCGCTGCAGGCGAAGGACGGAACGCTTCGCTCCCTGGACGCCCAATTCACCGAGGCCCATCTGGCCGAGCGTGCGCAGATCGAGACTTGGCTGAAGGCGAGGCACGCGGGCGACAAGGGAGGGGAGGCGGCGGCCAGGGCGGCCGCGTCGCTCGCCCACGACCAAGTCGATGCCGTCAGGGCGCGGACGCGGGCGGCGCTGGACGCGTCGGCTCCCGGCACCAAGGCCAACGACGCGGACTACGTTTTCATCACCTTCATCCTGGACTATCTTCCGCACGGCTTGATCGGGCTGCTCGTGACGGCGTTCTTCGCCGCGGCCTTGTCGTCAAAGGCGGGCGAGCTGAACGCCCTTGGGTCCACGACCACGGTGGACGTGTACCGGCACCTCGTGAGGCTCGACGCCTCCGACGCGCACTATGTCGTCGCATCTAAGGTCTTCACGGCCTTCTGGGGATTGGTCGCGATCGCCTTCGCCCTCTTTGCCAACCTTGCCGAGAACCTGATCCAGGCGGTCAACATCCTCGGGTCGATCTTCTACGGCGTCGTGCTCGGCCTCTTCCTCGTGGCCTTCTTCCTGAAGAGGGTGGGGGGCACGGCGGTGTTCTGGGCCGCGCTCGCGGCCCAGGCCGTCGTGTTCGTGCTCTATGCGACGCTCAGCATCTCCTATCTCTGGTACAACGTGATCGGCTGCGTGGCCTGCATCGCGTTCGGCCTCATCCTCCAGGCCGTCCTGGGCCTCGGCAAGGGGCCCGATCCCGCCAAGCCATGAACGGCCCCGTGATCTGCTTCGGGCAGCAGCCCTGCGGGTTCTTTCCCCGCCGCTTCCTCGCCGCCAAGATATTCACGGCCAGACGGCTCCGGGAGGAGCTCGGGGGGGAGGTCGTCTTCTTCCTGCACGACAGCGACCACGACCCACGGGAGACGCAGACGACGCTGCGCCACCAAAGGACGGGAGAGGCCCACACCTTCAACTTCGCGTTCGAGAGCAAGCTCCAGCGCAAGTTCTCACCGCTCTTCTCAAAGCGCGTGCCGGCCGGCTGGCGCGACAATACCGCGCGCCAGCTCCCGGCCTACGTGGACTCCAGGGGGGTGGACGCATTTAGACAGGTCGGCGCCTCCCGCGTCGCCGACTTCTGCCTGGAGATGTACCACAGGATGGGCCTTCTGGAGGGGATCCGGATCGTGCGCTCAGGGGACCCGGCCGTAAGGGGCGCAGCGTGCGACGTGGAGGACTTCTTCGTGGATGTGCCCTACCAGGGAGAGACCGCCCGCGCCCGATTTGCCGATGGCGCGTTGCAACTGCACGAAGGCGGGGATTCATTCATCACGCTGCCCCCCGTGCCCTTCGAAAAGTCCCAGATTAGCCCTTCGCGAGACTCCCGCCTGCGCTGGATGCAGTCGGTCATCCACTGCACCCACTACATCGCGGGCGCGGGCGAGCAGGCCTACCTGCGGCGCGAGGACGCCCCAGAGATCACCTTCGTGAACCGCGACCTGATCGACCGCTCCGATGAAGCCTACTGTGAAACCCAACCCTGAAGACGCTCCCCTCCTGGCCTTTGGCGCTCATCCTGACGACATCGAGTTCGGCTGCGGAGGCGTGATAGTCCGCGAGGCGCTTGCCGGACGCCGGGCCCACCTGGTCGTCTGCTCGCGGGGGGAGTCCGCCACACGGGGGACGCCGGCCATGCGCACGGCCGAGGCAAAAAGGGCCGCGGCCTTCCTGGGGGCCTCGCTGGAATTCGTCAGGTTGGATGGAGACGCCGCCCTCGAGGCCAGGCCCGCCCACGCGCTGCGGCTCGCCTCCATCATCAGGCGGCTGCGCCCGGCCATCGTGCTCGCGCCCACGCTGGTCGAGAACCAGCACCCGGATCATCCGCGTCTGGGAAGGATCGTGCGGGACGCGGCGAGGCTCGCCCGGTACGGGGGCATCGCCAAGCTGCGCGCGCTGCCGGCCCACTCCATTGGCCCCCTGCTCTACTACGCCGTGAGTCAGGAGGCCGAGCCGGCGGGTGCGCTCCCGGTGCTTCTCGACATATCGGATCCCAAGGTCGTCGCGGCGTGGACCGCGGCCATGGGCGCCCACGTTTCGCAGCTCTCCACGCGCAATTATGTCGAGCTCCAGCTTGCGCGCGCCCGCGTGACTGGCCTGAGGGCGGGCGTCGCCTACGCGCAGGCCCTCTACCCGAACGACCCCCTTGTGTTCGCATCGCTTTCGTCCCTCGTCCGCTCCGCGCGACAATTCTGACATGCAGACCGGCCGCCCCTTAAGGATAGGCATCACCTGCTATCCCTCCGTCGGCGGAAGCGGCATCCTGGCCTCGGCCCTGGGCGAGGAGCTCGCACGCAGGGGACACGAGGCCCATTTCATCAGCTACGAGCGTCCGTTCCGTCTGCCGTGGGGCGCCCCGGGGATCTTCTACCATCCGGTCGTGATCAACGACTACGGGCTCTTCAAGTACCCCGACTACACGCTGCCGCTCTCCGTAAAAATGGCCGAGGTGAGCCGCGACCATGGCCTGGATGTCCTGCATGTCCACTATGCGGTCCCCCACGCGACCGCGGCCATCCTCGCGCGCTCCATGCTTCCCGAGGGAACCGGCCCGCGGGTGGTCACGACCCTCCACGGAACCGACACGACGCTTCTCGGCCGCGACCCGGGGTACGGCCCCGCGATTCGGTACGCGCTCGAGCGCTCGGACGCCGTGACGACGGTTTCAGAGTTCCTAAAAAGGGAGACCCAGGAGCACCTGGCCGTTGAGCGACCGATTGAGGTCATCCATAATTTCTTCGAGCCGCACCCCGCAAAGCGGTCCCGGGAGGAGGTGCGCCGGGAACTCGGCCTCGCCGAGGGCGAGGCGATGCTGCTCCATGCCTCGAATCTCCGGCCCCTGAAGAGGATCGACGTCCTGCTTGAGAGCGCCGCCCGGATACGCCCCCGGGATTCATTCAAGCTGGTCATCCTGGCCGGTGCCGACTTCACGCCGTTTGCGGGCGAGGTGGAGAGGCTCGGCCTCTCGGGCCGCGTGGTCGTGCGGGAGCAGGTCAGCGATATCGAGGATTACCTGCAGGCCGCGGACATCGGACTGTTTACCTCGGACGTGGAGAGCTTTTGCCTGAGCATACTCGAGGCCATGTGCTTTTCATGCCCGAGCGTCGCGACCGCGGTGGGCGGCATCCCGGAGGTCGTCGAATCCGGCCGCTCCGGGCTGCTCATCCCGCACGGGGACACCGACGGCCTCGCGAGGGCGGTGGAGACGCTGATAAGAGACCCCGCCCTTCGTTCGTCCATGGGAGTCGCAGCACGCCTGAGGGCCCGCGAGCTTTTTTCCGCGGACGCCATCGTTTCGCGCTACGAACGGCTCTATCGGAGGGTTTGCTCAGAGGGAAGGGCCTGATGGCGCGCGGGATCCTGTTGGCGGTTGCCCTGGCCTCCTCGGCGCTCGGGCTGCTCACCCTGGTGAGGTCCCCTGACTGGCTGGACTGGAGGCTTGCTGTTCTAGTGGGGCAGTTCGGCTACGTCCTTGCGGTGATACCGCTCGCGGCAGGCGTGCTTGCCTGGCGGCTCTCCAGGGAGCGTGAGATCCTTGCCCTCGCCAGCTTCTGGATCTGCGTGCTGGCCCTCGTCCTCCTCGTGCAACCCTGTGCCCAGGCTTGGTTCATCGGCCGGGGTCTCCCCGCCCGGTTTGAGGCGCAGTTCGGCCCGGGGGTAGAAGGCGGCCCCGCGTTCTCCTTCTCGGGACTTGTCAGGCGGTGGCCCTCGCCGGTTCCAAGGAGCACGTGGACCTATTCCGGCCCGCTCAAGCTCGATTTCTATCCGGCGGTGGGTCGAACCCCTGCACCCTGTGTCGTCGTGATCCATGGCGGGGGATGGGACGACGGCGACCGCGGGCAGGTCCCGCAGTTCAACGATTGGCTGGCCCGGAAAGGCTATGCCGTGGCCGACATCTCGTACCGCCTTGCGCCCGGCGCGGTGTGGCCCGCGCAGCGCGACGACGTCGCTGCGGCGATCGCCTTCATCAAGGGGCATGCCTCCGGCTGGGGCGTCGATGCCACGCGCCTGGTTGTGGTGGGCCGGTCCGCAGGGGGGCAGATTGCGGAGGCGAGCGCCTACGCGCTCGGCGATCCGGCGATACGCGGCGTCATCGCGCTCTACGCGCCCGCGGACATGCGTTTCGCATGGGAGTGGGGCCGGCCCGACGACGTGCTCAATTCCCTGCAGCTGCTTCGCCAATTCCTAGGGGGTCCCCCGGAATCGGCCGGCCCGAACTACGACAGCGCGAGCGGGATTCTCCTGGTGGGACCCAAGTCTCCGCCCACGCTCCTCATCCACGGGACGATCGACACGCTCGTATGGCACCGCCAAAGCACGAGGCTTGCGGCGCGCCTCTCGGAGGCCGGAGTGCCCAACCTTTTGGTGTCCCTGCCGTGGGCCACCCACGCGCTCGAATATAATCTGAGCGGGCCCTCGGGCCAGCTGGTGACCTACTCGGTGGGGCGCTTCCTCTCTTCCGTCTGCCGCTGAGAGGACAATTGCGTTTCCCCGACGGGGCTGCTCGGATCCACGCGCCAGCTTATGGACGAAGACAAGCCACCGGTCCGGCGCCTGGTGCTCAGGCCCAAGGAGATCATCCCCACCGAGGAGCGGTCCCTCCCGGGCGACGGCTCCGCCATCAGCGTGTCGCTCATGCACCGGCAGAACGAGATCGCCGAGGCCAAGGCGGTGGGCATGCCCAGCGGGGAACAGGCTCCGCCTGCGGCCCGTGATGAGGCCGCGATCCGGGTCCACGATATTCTGCGGCAGAACCTCATCGCGGCGGCGGATCCCAGGTCGGAGCTCATCGCGATGCCTGCCCGGAGGACGTCCCGGAGAAACCGGGACTTCATGCTCGTGCTCGGGGTCGCGCTGGCTGTGGCGGGGGCCCTCTCCTTTGTCTTCCGGGAGGACCGAAGGGTGATCGCCTTGGCGCTGGTGGGTGTCGTGGTCCTCACCCTCGTGCTCGCGTGGATACTCTATGGAGTGATGGAGAAATACTGAAACCCATGGACGAGGAGAAACCGAACACGAGCCACCTGGTGCTCAAGCCCAAGGAGATCGTACCGACCGACAAGAGATCGGTCCCGGGAGACGGTACGGCCATCAGCGTGCAGCTGATGCACCGCGAGAACCAGCTGGCCGACGAGAAGGCGGCCAGGCGAAAGAAGGGGGCGTTCCTTCGGCCGGTGGCGAGGAACGAGCCCGCGCCGCCGCCGGGGTTCAAGCGCAAGGAAATCACACCGCTCGACCCTCCCTCGTCACCGGATGACGGGTCCGCCATCAGCGTTCCGGAGATCCTCCGTGAGAACCGGATAGCGGACGAGAGGTCGGGATGGGGGAGGATCCGGAGGTTCGGCAGGAGGAAGTCGCGCAGGACGCGCGATTTCCTCGTCTTTGTCGGGGGCACCGACCTGGTCATCGTCATCCTGATGCGGACCCTGCCGAGTTTCGTCTCGCTCGTCTACGGCGTCGCCGCCCTGACCCTGGTGACGACCATGTTCGGATGGATCATGTTCTTCGTGATGGACGACTACTGAGGGACCCTCTCGTCGCGAAAACTTAACGCGGAGGGGGCTTGGCTACCTAAATCCGGCTGGAGTCGTGCCTTGGGGAGCCCAATTATCGCCCCATGCGATCCCCATGGCTCCTTCCCTCACTTCTGGCATTTGGGCTGGTCTCGCTGCCCACGTCCTCGTGGGCTGACGCGACGGCCTTGGCCGCGCCACCACCGGATCCCGTCGAGGCGCTGGCCGCAAAGCTTCCCCGGGAGGTCGGTGACGCAGCCCGGAAATGGATTCATGAGGACGCGAAGGAGCTGAAAGGCATGTCGGCCTTCTCCCCGGAGCAACTCGAGCAGGAGGTGATGGTGAGCCTGGCGAGCGAGCCCGAGGCGGCGGACTTTGTCCTCGGGCGTCTGCCGGCCGAGAAGCCTACAACGGACCTGCTTGTCCTCCACGTGATGGGCGTGGATTCCTTCTGGGTCGGCCACGCCGGCGTCCGGGAGGCCCTCCAGGGGCTCGCCGAATCCACGACCGACAACGACCTGATGCTCGCGTCCCTCGACACGGAGCGGCGCCTGGAGGTCAAGGCGCTCCGCAAGGTCATCGCCGCCCGGATTGCCGCGGCGCGCCAGGCCGGGGATGCCAAGGCCCTTGCCGAGCTGGCGGCGGCCGACGAGCGCTGGATCCTGGTTGAGCGCGGCGCCTCGATGCCCGCCTACATGCGGAAGGTTCCCGAGCTGTTTCCGGTCAGCGTGCCCGGCCCGTCGGTGCGGGTCGTGGGCATGGGTGACTTTGGATCCGGTTCCCAGGGCCAGCGGGATGTCGCGGCGGCGATCGTTGCCCTGGCCAAGGCGAAGCCGTTCAATTTCGGGATCACCTTCGGGGACAACTTCTACCCGGTCGGGATGACAGGGACGGACGACCCGCGCTGGAGGGACTGGTGGGAGACCCTCTATGGGCCGCTCGGCGTCACGTTCTACCCGAGCCTCGGCAACCACGAATGGTACTCGGACGACGGAGCCGCCGCTGAGATCGCCTACCACAGCCCCACCTGGAATTTCCCGTCGCCCTATTACACATTCACGGCGGGACCGGTGCAGTTCTTTGCCCTCGACACGACGGAAATCTCGGAGGCCCAGATCCTCTGGCTCGACCACGCAATTGCGGTCAGCACGGCGCGGTGGAAAGTCGTGTATGGCCACCACCCGATCTTCGCTCCTGAGAGGAACGCCAAGGCGGGGATGTACATGAGCTACATGCAGGAGCGCCTCTGGCCTGTGCTCAAGGGGCGGGTCGACGCCTACCTCTGCGGCCACCAGCACGCCATGGCGCACATGGATCCCCGAGACGGGGTCCACTTCTTCATGAGCGGCGGGGGAGGGGCCCCCCTTGGGAAGGTGGCCAAGAAGGCGCCGGGCGCGCTCTTCGCCGAGTCCCGTTTCGGCTTCCTCACCCTCGACGCGAGCGCCGCCGAGATGAGGATCGCGATCTACGACACCGACGGGAAGGCCTTCGACTCGGAAGAGATCACGAAGTAGCGCCCGGCGCTACTTCGCCCCGTCCGGCAGCCCGCCGTCGAGGGCGATCTTCCATGAGCCGGAAGGCTGCCGCCTCCAGATCGTCACGTACGTACCCTTCCTCAGGTAGGGTTTTGGCCCAAATTTCGGGAGCGGGAGGGAAAGCGTATAGTGGCCCCAGGTGTAGCCCAGGTCGCCCGTGGACGACGCATCGACAAAGGACGTCTCCCTGCTGAGCGTGGCCGCGGCCGGGAGCTGGAGGAACATGGCGTTGATGCCTTCGGCGCCCTGCATGGATTCGCTCAGGAGCTTCCCGTCGCCCACGACGAAGGCGAGGAGGGCCGCCTTTGGGCCGTCCTTCTGGGACAGGGCGTTGAAGGCGTTTTCAGCTGCCAGGATCTCAGCCTTGGCCTTCGTGGCCGGCGGCTCGGAGCACCCCGCGAGAAGGGCCAGTGCGGATGCCAAGACGGCTAAGAGGCGCGAGTTCATTGGCGACGGCGGGAAACCTGCGCCGGTGCGCGTCCGCGCGCAAACCATTATTGGGTCCCTTGGGCGCTTGCCCTTGAAGGGGGCTGCGGCTTTCCTGCACGCATGAAATCGATTCGCGCGATCGGTGCTGCTGCTGTCTGCGTTGCAGCAATGGGTTCGGTTTCGGCGGCGGGTCCCGATGCCCTGACCGGCTTCAAGGTCGCCTCGGCCTCAAGCGAACTCGGCAATGAAAAGGCGTTTGACAGCTCGATTGACCCGGCGGAGATGCGCGCGTGGCTCGAGCAGATGAGCTCGGAGCCCAACCAGGTCGGTTCGCCGCACGACAAGGCGAATGCGGAGTTCACGCTGGCCAAGTTCAAGGAATGGGGATGGGACGCGCACATCGAGACCTTCGACGTCCTCTATCCCACGCCGAAGGCCGTCTCGCTTGAGCTGGTCTCACCCACCCCGTTCAAGGCGCGCCTTGAGGAGCCCGCCCTGCCCGGCGACCGCACTTCCGAGCACCCCAAGGGGGGACTGCCGCCCTACAACGTCTTCGGGGCGGATGGGGACGTGACCGCCGACTTGGTCTACGTGAACTTTGGGATGCCCGCCGACTACGCCGAGCTTGAGCGGCGCGGGATCGACGTGAAGGGAAGGATCGCGATTGCGCGCTATGGCATGTGCTGGCGCGGGTTGAAACCCAAGCTTGCCCAGGAACATGGGGCCGTGGGCTGCATCATCTATTCAGACCCGCACGAGGACGGCTATTGGCAGGGCGACGTCTACCCCAAGGGCGGCAACCGCCCCGAGGAGGGAGTTCAGCGGGGATCGGTGGCGGACATCACGCAATACACGGGGGATCCGCTGACCCCGGGCATCGGCGCCACAAAGAACGCCAAGCGGCTCGAGATCAGCGAGGCCAGGACGCTGCTGAAGATCCCGGTGATCCCGATCTCCTACGGCGACGCGAAGCCGCTCCTGGCGGCCCTGGAGGGCCCCGTGGCCCCCGAAAACTGGAGGGGTGCCCTTCCCCTGACCTACCACGTCGGGCCAGGACCCGCCAAGGTGCACCTTGCGGTCTCCTCCGACTGGAGCCTGAAGCCCGTCTATGACGTGATCGCGGTCATGCGCGGTTCGATCTATCCCGACCAGTGGGTCGTCCGGGGCAACCATCACGATGGGTGGTTCTACGGCGCCTGGGATCCCCTGGCGGGCAACATCGCGCTCATGTCCGAAGCAAAGGCGATCGGAGCGCTCTCGAAGACCGGTTGGAAGCCGAAGAGGACCCTGGTTTATGCGAGCTGGGATGCCGAGGAGCCCGGACTCATCGGCTCGACCGAGTGGGCCGAGACCCATGCGGACGAGCTGCGCAGGAAAGCCGTTCTCTATGTCAACTCGGACACCAACGCACGGGGCTTCCTCTTTGTCGGGGGCAGCGCGTCCTACGAGCACCTCGTCAACGAGGTGGCCGGCGGGGTGCCCGACCCAGAGACCGGCGCCAGCGTGCTCGACCGCCTGAAAGCGAAGATCCGCGTGGACGGGATCCAGGGAGTCGGCGGCCCCGAGGGGCAAGCTGCGCGGGATGCGGCTGAGGCCGCCCTCGACCTGCCCCTGCCGGCGCTCGGCTCGGGCTCGGACTACACACCCTTCCTCCAGCATCTGGGGATTGCCTCCCTGAATCTCGGTTTCGGGGGCGAGGACGCCGATGACGGGATCTACCACTCCACCTATGACTCGTTTGATCACTTCATCCGCTTTGGCGATCCCAAGTTCCTCTACGAGGTCGCTCTGGCGCAGACCGCCGGGCGCCTGGTCTTAAGGGCCGCAAACGCCGAGGTGCTGCCCATGCGGTTTTCCGGCCTTGCAAGCGCGGTCGAGCGCTACGTGGCCGACATCGAGCGGCTTACCGACGTGAAGCGGGAGGATTCGAAGAAGCTCAGGCAGCTGATCGATCAAGGCGCGTTCAAGCTTGCCGCGGATCCGGACGAATCCATTGCGGCCCCAAAGAGTCCGGGCGACGTACCGAGGCTCGACTTCTCCGCGCTAAAGTCGGCGGCTTCGCGGCTCAAGGGGAGTGCCGCGGCCTACGACAAGGCCTTTGACCGCGCCGCGGGCTCCGACTTTCGGCTGCCGCCGGCCGAAGTTGCGCGGCTCAATGAGCTTCTGCAAGGCGTCGAACAGACGCTCACCAGCGCACGCGGGCTTCCTGGTCGCGAGTGGTACCAGCACATGCTCTACGCCCCGGGGCGCTTCACCGGCTATGATCCGAAGACGATTCCGGCCGTGCGGGAGAGCATCGAGCTCGAGCAATGGCCGGTGGCGATCGACTACATTGCCGTGGTGTCCCAGGTCCTGGACACCGCCTCCGGCCGCCTCGATGAGGCCGCCACGCAGCTGACGCCCCGGCTTGGCTCCGGCTTGGCGAGCAGGCCCGGCCAAAAGGTGACCCCCGTCCCCCCTCCCGACGGCCTGTGACGCCCTTTGCCCGCTTTCTGGCGCTCGCGCTCCTGCTTTCCGCCGCCCGGCTCGGCGCGGACCCCATGCCCGTCAAGGTCGCTGTCGTCGTCACCTTTGAGGTGGGTGCCGACAAGGGCGACAAGCCGGGCGAACTCCAGTTCTGGGCTGAGCGCGAGAACTGGAAAGACTCGATCACGGTCCCCGGCGTGGACCACGCGGTGCTCTCGGATGGAAACGGGACCATAGGGGTCGTCTCGGGGACCACGGTGCGCGCGTCGAACCAGATCATGGCGCTCGTGATGAGCGGGAAGTTCGATTTTTCGAGGACCTACTGGATCGTGAACGGGATTGCGGGCGTGAATCCGGCCGCGGCCTCGATCGGAAGCGCCGCCTGGGCGCACTACGTGATCGACGGCGACGTGGCCTACGAGATCGATGCCCGCGAGGCCGACCCTTCCTGGCCCTACGCCATCATCCCCGTCGGCTCCACCGTTCCGAACCAGAGGCCCACACGAGAGGGATGGGAGCCCGAGACGATGGCCTTCGAGCTCAACCGGCGCCTGGTCGACTGGGCCTTTGCCCTCACGAAGGACACGGTGATTCCCGACACGGACGAGATGCGGGCGTACCGTGCGACCTATGAGGGATTCCCCAACGCCCAGAGGCCCCCGTTCGTCCTCTGCGGGGAAACGTTCGGGTCATGCCGCTACTGGCATGGAAAGGCGCTCACGCAATGGGCCTCGGACTGGACCCGGCTCTGGACCAACGGCCGGGGAGAGATGGCGATGTCGGATATGGAGGACCAGGGCATCGCGGCTGCCCTTAGCCGCCTCGCCAAGATGGGCCGGGTGGATTTCCAGCGGGTGCTCTTCCTGCGTACGGCGAGCAACTACTGCATGCAGGCCCCCAGGCAGGACGTGAACAAGAGCCTGCACTCGGAGTACGCCGGCTACCTTCCGTCCCTCGAGGCGGCCTACCGGGTTGGAAGCCGCGTCACCCACGAGCTGGCCGCGCACGGGGACGCGTGGCGCGGCACGACACCCCCCCAATGAAATCGCGCCGGGTCGCCGAAACGATGGCCAAGGTCAAAGCGATCCCTCCGACCCGGCGCAAGCCGACGTTCCCCATAAACGAGGGTCTTCGCGGGTACCTGAGGACCTACAAGAGGGAGCGGGACCTCCCCGTCACCTACGAGCGGCTGCTCGGGTTCACCGAGGTGATCCCCCTCTCGGACGCCGATGGAAAACCGACCCTCTGGGACACGGTGATCTACGACGGGGCTGAGATGCGGTCGCTCAACGAGGCCCTGAAGGAGGTGTATGCGCTTCTCAGGGTCGACGGCGACATGTCGGTCGTGCAGCACCTTTACGCCGACCGGGTCGATTTCTGCACGTTCGGAAACTCGACGCCGTTCAGGATCCGCATCGTCAACGCCTACAACGACAACCAGGACTATTTCTACGTCAAGAAGGCGGATGCATCGAGGGTCTACGGCCTTGAGCTCGAGCACCTTCTCTCCCCGAACCGGCTCAACTTCCTGACCCACGGCAGCACCCTTATCGAGGAGCATGTCGCGGGGATCCCTGGCGACATCTTCATTGATCGCTGGCTCAGCAGGCCGGAGCTGAGCCCCATCCGCGTGGCCAAGGAGTTGGTCAAATTCAATGAAAGGTGCTTTGTGCGACTCCTGGGCGACATGCGGTCCTACAATTTCGTCTTTGTGGTGACGCCGGACTTCGAGGACATGCAGCTGCGCGTCAGGGCGATGGACTTTGACCAGCAGAGCTACAACGGCCTCCGAAACTTCTACCGGCCCCAGTTTTTCAAGGAGAACGCGCCCCTCGTCCGGTACTGTGATCGGCAGCTGAGGCCGGAAACGGCGAAGCAGTACCTCCGCGAGGAGCAGACGCTCCTGCTCCACCGTGCCGAGCTCGCTGCCGGGCGCCTGGGCCGGCTCCTGACCGAGATGGAGCACGACCCGATCTCGCCGCCGGAGAAGGTCCATGTGCTGAGGGAGTCGCTCGCCGAATACTACGGGAGGCCCGAGTACAAGACGTGCGAATCCATGGGGGCCCTTGTGAGGCAGAACCTAGAATCCATTCGCCGGCACGTGGGAAGGCCTGCATTGTCCGAGCTCAGGCCATGATCCCTATGAAATCTAATCTCACACCCCTCCTGTTCACGGCCCTTGGAGCGCTGGTCCTGCTGGCCGGCTGCGAGACATCAACCTCCGAGCGCCATCCCAGGACGACGCGCACCATGGTCCTCTCGGTCGACCGGCCCTCCCCGGACGTGGAGATGGAGCTCGTCTCGGCCGTGAGGGTGGTGCTCCCCGGGCCCGAGGCCGGTACCGGCCTTGTCTGGGAGATCGCGTCCAACAACAACAAGGTCCTCGACCAGATGGGTCCGATGAAAGCCGTCCCCGCCTCGGGTGAGACCGGCTCAAAGCCCGGGACCGAGGTGACGTTCTATGCGCTCAAGCCCGGCAAGAGCATCCTCCGGTTCTTCCTGCTGGACCCCAGCCTCAAGGAGGCGGTGCCGACGGCCAAGTGCCAGCTGACGGTCCGGGTGATCGACTGATCCGGAAAATCAGTTGGACCAGTATCCGGTCTCGACACCCGCCCCGACTTCCTCGCCGACCTCGGCCTCCTCGGGAGGCAGTTCCTCAAGCGGGGCGAAGCGCTCGGAAGAGAACCCGAGTTCCTGTTTGCCCACATGGAAGGGGTCCGGGGGATTCACAAGCTCCGCAAGCAGGAGCCCGACCGTCGCGGAGTCCCCTCCCTTCACGATCTTCTCCCTGCCGAGGAACACTTCGCGGATCGTGTAGGTCTTCCCCTTCACGGGCAGCTCCTTGTAGACGGCCTTCACGAACTCGTTGAAGGTGTCGTTGATGCAGACGACTTTCTGGCCTTTGATCATTCGATTCTTCCCTCGTCGAAGTCGATCAGGTCGGGGACGCTCCTGATGTCCTCGGACCGGTCCGCGCAACCCATGGCGGTGAGCGCCTCCTTCAGGAATTCGCGGCCGGCGGCCGTCATCCCCTTCTGGACCAGGTCCCGGTTCCATTTCGCAGCCCGGGGGTCCGCGGGGAGCAGCTTCTCGAGGCCGGCCTCGATCTCGGCGTCAGTGGCCGCCTCGCGAACGACCTGCTCCACGGCGGCCGGGTCGATCCCCAGGTGCATGCAGAGGAACCGGTCTAGGCCGCGCTTGAAGTTCTTCGCGTAGCTTGCCGGCAGGGCGCCGTGCTCCTTCACGTATTTGCACTTGGCGATGAACCTCGGCAGGTACAGGAGTCCCGTCCGCGGATGCGGGAGGTAGGGGGACGGGAGGCAGGTGAGGACCTCGCCCGTGGATCCGGGGATGGGCTTTGACGGCATCAGGGAGAGGCAGCTATAACCCTAAACCCGCAATGGACAAGAGCTCCCTTATCAGGTCCGTCATTTCCCAGCTGGAAGCCGAGCTCGCCCTGCAGACGGAGGCCGCGCTCGGGTCGCGCGACGAGGCCACAAACGAGGAGAGCCGCGCGGAGGACAAGTATGACATGCGCAGCCAGAGCGCGGCCTACCTTGCCGCGGGCCAGGCAAAGATCGCATCGGATATCGCCGATGCCATCGCCGCCTGGAAGACGCTGGTCCCTAGGGCCTTCGGTCCCGGGGAGGCCATCGCCCTGGGGGCCCTGGTGACCCTGGACGCGGAAGCCCGCGGCGCCTCTTTCCTCATGGGCCCCCAGTCGGGGGGCCTCGAGGCGCGGGACGGGGTGTCTGTGGCCACCGTGGTCACGCCCTCCTCGCCGCTCGGCCGGCAGCTCTTCGGCCGCCGCGCCGGGGACACGGTCAAGATTGCGGACCGGCTGGGACCGGTCGCACACCTCGTCGCGTCGGTCGAGTAGGGATCCTACGGAAGGTCCGTGGCGCCCATCAGGTAGCGGTCGCACTCGCGCGCGGCGCCCCGTCCCTCGTTGATCGCCCAGACCACGAGGCTCTGCCCGCGCCGGCAGTCGCCCGCCGCGAAGACTCCGGGGATGCTGGTCGAGTATTTCTCGTAATCCGCCTTCACGTTGCTGCGCGCGTCGCAGGCAACACCCATCTCCTTGAGCAGCGCCTGCTCGGGCCCGAGGAAGCCCATCGCGAGCAGCACCAGCTGCGCGGGACGCACCTTCTCGGTGCCGGGTAGCTCCTTGGGGACGAACTGCCCCTGCTCGTTCTTCTCCCACTTGATCTCGACCGTGGTCAGGTCCTTGACCCGGCCCTGGGCGTCGCCCGTGAATTTCTTCACGGTCGTCATGTAGACCCGGGGATCTGATCCGAACCGCGCGGCGGCCTCTTCCTGGCCATAGTCCATCTTGTACACCTTGGGCCATTCCGGCCAGGGATTGTCGCCGGCCCGCTCCATCGGAGGCTTGGGCAGGATCTCGATCTGCACCAGGCTCTTGCACCCGTGGCGCAGGGCGGTCCCGACACAGTCGGTGCCCGTGTCTCCGCCGCCGATGACGACCACGTCCTTGCCGTCCGCATAGATCGGGCTCTGGGCTGCGTTGCCGGAAAGCACGGCCTTGGTGTTCGCGGTCAGGTACTCCATTGCGAAGTGGATGCCCCCGAGCTCACGGCCCTCCACGGGAAGGTTGCGCGGCTGCGTTGCGCCGGTGCACAGGACGGTCGCGTCAAATTCATTCAGGAAGAGCTGGGGCTCGACGTTCTCGCCGACGATCGCGTTGCAGATGAACTTGATTCCCTCCTCCTCCATGAGGCGGATGCGCCGAAGCAGGACTTCCTTCTTGTCGAGCTTCATGTTCGGGATGCCGTACATGAGGAGCCCGCCCGGGCGGTCGGCGCGCTCGAACACCGTGACGGTGTGGCCGGCGCGGTTGAGCTGGGCGGCTGCGGACAGCCCCGCGGGCCCCGAGCCGATGACTGCGACCTTCTTGCCGGTCCTGACGAGAGGCGCCTCGGGGAGAACCCAGCCTTCGCCCCAGCCGTGGTCGATGATCGAGCACTCCAGGTTCTTGATCGTGACCGGCGGGTCATTGATCCCGAGGACGCAGGATCCCTCGCAGGGAGCCGGGCACACGCGCCCGGTGAACTCCGGGAAGTTGTTCGTCTTGTGCAGGCGATCCAGCGCCTCGTGCCAGAGTCCGCGGTAGACCAGGTCGTTCCACTCCGGGATGAGGTTGTTCACGGGGCAGCCCGAGGCCATCCCGCTGACGAGCTTGCCGGTGTGGCAGAACGGAACGCCGCAGTTCATGCAGCGCGCCCCCTGCTTGCGGAGCTTGTCCTCCTCCATGTGGTGGTGGAATTCCTTCCAGTCGCCCACGCGCTCCGCCGGTGCCCGATCCGCGGGCAGTTCCCGCAGATATTCTAGAAATCCAGTTGGTTTTCCCATCGTGCTAGGTTCGTTCGGGGTGGGCTTAGTTTCCGCCTACGCGTGAAAGGTCGTGGGCATTCTCCTCAAAGGCCGCCATGATGGCTTCCTCGCCGGTCAGGCCCTGGCCGTGGGCGCGCTCGATGCACGCCAGCATGCGCTTGTAGTCGTTGGGCATGACCTTGACGAAGCGGGGGACCATCTTGTCCCAGTCCTCGAGCACCTTCTTGGCGCGTGAGCTCTTCGTGTAGGCCAGGTGCTTCTCGACCAGCGCGCGGACCTCGGCGATCTCGGCCGGGGATTCGAGCTTCTCGATCCCGACCATCTGGGTGTTGACGCTCTTTGCGAACGTTCCGCTCTCGTCGAGCACGTAGGCCACGCCGCCGGACATGCCGGCGGCAAAGTTGCGGCCTGCCGGCCCGAGGACGACGACCCGCCCGCCGGTCATGTACTCGCAGCCGTGGTCGCCCACGGACTCCACGACGGCGGTCACGCCGCTGTTGCGCACGCAGAAGCGCTCGCCGGCGACGCCGCGGATGTAGGCCTCGCCGCTCGTGGCGCCGTAGAGCGCCACGTTCCCGACGATGACGTTCTCCTCCGGCACGAAGGTCGACTTGCTCGAGGGGTAGATGATGAGCTTTCCCCCGGAGAGACCCTTGCCCAGGTAGTCGTTGGTATCGCCTTCCAGCGTGAAGGTCATCCCCTTGGGCATGAAGGCGCCGAAGCTCTGGCCCGCAGAACCCTTGAAGAGGATGCGGATCGTGTCCTCGGGCAGCCCGGCCGCCCCCCACTTCTTGGTCAGCTCGCCCCCGGTGATGGTCCCAACGACGCGGTGGACGTTCTGGATCGCCATCTCCGCAGCGACCTTTTCGCCGCGCTCGATCGCCGGCTTGCACAAGTCGAGCAGCGTGGTGATGTCGAGGGACTTCTCGAGGCCGTGGTCCTGCGGGATCTGGCAGTAGCGGCCCACATCCTCATCGACGTCGGGCTGGTAGAGTATGTTGCTGAAGTCCAGGCCCTTGGCCTTCCAGTGGTTCACGGCCTTCCTGGCCTCGAGACGCTCGGAGTGGCCGACCATCTCCTCGATCGTGCGGAAGCCGAGCTGGGCCATGATCTGGCGGACATCCTCGGCGATGAACCGCATGAAGTTGACGACGTGCTCGGGCTTGCCGGCGAACTTGGCGCGAAGCTGCGGATCCTGGGTGGCCACGCCCGCGGGGCAGGTGTTCAGGTGGCAGACGCGCATCATGATGCAACCGGTGGCCACAAGGGGGCCGGTTGCGAAGCCGAACTCCTCGGCGCCCAGGAGCGCGGCCACGACGACGTCGCGGCCCGTCTTCAGCTGGCCGTCGGTCTCCACCGCGATGCGGCTGCGCAGGTTATTGAGAACCAGGGTCTGGTGCGTCTCCGCAAGGCCGAGCTCCCAGGGGAGGCCGGCATGCATGATGGAGGTCTGCGGCGAGGCGCCCGTGCCGCCGTCGTAGCCGCTGATCAGCACCACGTCGGCGTGGGCCTTGGCGACACCCGCGGCAATCGTGCCGACGCCCACCTCGGCGACGAGCTTCACGCTCACCCGCGCGAAGCGGTTTCCGTTCTTGAGGTCGTGGATCAGCTCGGCCAGGTCCTCGATCGAGTAGATGTCGTGGTGCGGGGGCGGGGATATGAGCCCCACGCCGGCAGTCGTGAGCCGGGTCCTTGCGATCGGCGGATAGACCTTCGAGCCGGGCAACTGTCCGCCCTCACCGGGCTTGGCGCCCTGGGCCATCTTGATCTGAAGTTCGCGCGCGTTCACCAGGTACTCGCTCGTGACGCCGAAGCGGCCGGAGGCCACCTGCTTGATCGCGGAGTTCTTGGAGTCCCCGTTGGGCTCCAGCTTGTAGCGGGCCGGATCCTCGCCGCCTTCGCCCGTGTTGCTCTTGCCCCCAATGCGGTTCATCGCGATCGCGAGCGTCTCGTGCGCCTCCTTGCTGATGGAGCCGTAGGACATGGCACCGGTCTTGAAGCGCTTCACGATCGACTCGACCGGCTCGACCTCCGCAATCGGGATCGCCGTCGACGCCTTGAACTCCAGCAAGCCGCGCAGGGTGCAGGCGTTGACCGACTGGTCGTTGACCAGGGCTGCGTACTCCTGGAAAACCTTGAAGCTGCCGGTCCTGACGGCCTTCTGCAGCTTGTGGATCGACTCGGGCGTGAACAGGTGCTGCTCGCCGTCCTTCCTCCACTGGTACTGGCCGCCCGAGGGGAGAACGTGGCCGTTGACCTGGCGCGCCGGAAACGCCACGTGGTGGCGCATGAGGACCTCCTGCGCGATCACATCCAGGCCGATGCCTCCCACGCGGGATGCCGTGCCTGTGAAGTAGTGGTCGATGACGTCCTGCCGCACGCCGAGGGCCTCAAAGACCTGGGCCCCGCGGTAGCTCTGGATGGCGGAGATGCCCATCTTCGACATCACCTTGATGACGCCCTTGGTGGCCGCCTTGACGAAGTTCTTGCAGGCGCCCTTGTGGTCGAGCTTGGGCAGCAGGCCCTCGCGGATCATGTCGTCGATGGCCTCGAACGCGACGTAGGGATTGATGGCGCTGCAGCCGTAGCCGATCAGCAGCGAGAAATGGTGGACCTCGCGGGCCTCGCCCGTCTCAAGGACCAAGCTCACCCGGGTGCGCAGGCCCTCGCGTATCAGGTAGTGGTGCAGCCCGGCGATCGCCAGGAGCGCGGGGACAGGCGCAAAGTCGCGGTTCACTCCCCGGTCGCTCAGGATGATGACGTTGACCTCGTCGTCCTCGATCATCCGGCGCGCCATCACGCAGAGCTCCTCCAGCGACTTGGCGAGACCCTTCTCGCCACGCGTGGCCCTGAACAGGATCGAGAGGACGCCGACCGTGAGGCCGGGGACCGCCATCCGCCGGATCTTGGCAAACTCCTCGTTGGTGAGGATCGGCCACTTCAATTCGACGCGGCGGCAGGCCGACGGCTGCGGGTTGAGCAGGTTGCCCTCGGAGCCGAGGCGCGTCTCCGCCCCGATGATGATTTCCTCGCGGATGCAGTCGATCGGGGGATTGGTGACCTGGGCGAAGAGCTGCTTGAAATAGTCGTACAGGAGCCTCGGCTTGTTGGAGAGCACGGCCAGGGCCGCGTCGTTGCCCATGGAGCCGGTGGCCTCGACGCCGTCGCGGGCCATCGGCGTCAGGATGATCCGCTCGTCCTCGTTCGTGTAGCCGAACGCGATCTGGCGCTGGAGGAGGGTCTGGTGGTCCGCCAGGGGAAGCTCGGGCGCCTCGGGCAGGTCGCTCAGGAGCACCAGGTGCTCGTTCAACCACTTGCGGTAGGGACGCTCCGACACGATCTTACCCTTGATCTCCTCGTCCTCGATGATCCGCCCCTCGGCGGTGTCGACCAGGAACATGCGCCCCGGCTGGAGACGGCCCTTCTGGAGCACGTTCTCGGGCGGGGTGTCGAGGACACCGGCCTCTGAGGCCATGATCACGAGGCCGTCCTTGGTGACGTAGTAGCGGGACGGGCGCAGGCCGTTGCGGTCGAGCACGGCCCCGATCTGGACACCGTCGGTGAATGCGATCGAAGCGGGGCCGTCCCACGGCTCCATCAGGCAGGAGTGATACTGGTAGAAGGCCTTCCGGTCGTCGTCCATGCGTTCATTTCCGGACCAGGGCTCCGGGATCATCATCATCATCGCATGGGCCGGCGAGCGCCCCGCCAGGATCAGCAGCTCGAGGGTGTTGTCGAACATCGACGAGTCGCTGCCGTTCGGGTTGACGATCGGCAGGATGTTCTTGATGTCGTCGCCGAACAGGTCGGACTCGAAGAGGGCCTCGCGGGCGCGCATCCAGTTGATGTTGCCCCTGAGCGTGTTGATCTCGCCGTTGTGGGCGATGTAGCGGTACGGGTGGGCGCGGTCCCAGCTGGGGAAGGTGTTCGTGCTGAAGCGCGAGTGCACCAGCGCCAGAGCGGTCTCCATCAGCGGGCTCTGCAGGTCCGTGAAGTACTGCTCCAATTGCCCGGTGAGCAGCATGCCCTTGTAGACAATGGTCTTATACGAGAGGCTGGGCATGTACCAGGTCTCCGCACCGTCCATCGTCGAGGTCCGGATGTCGCCGTAGGCGCGCTTGCGGATCACGTAGAGCTTCCGCTCGAACGCCATGGCGTCGGCCGTGGCCGGGCCGCGGCCCACCAGCACCTGGCGGATCGTCGGCTCGCTTGAGCGCGCGGTTTCACCCAGGGAGGCGTTGTCGACGGGCACGGTCCTCCACCCGAGGACAATCTGGCCCTCCGACTGAACGATCTTCTCGAAGCGCTCCTCAAGGCGGCGGCGCTTGATCCGGTCGCGGGGCAGGAAAACCAGGCCGCATCCGTACTCGCCGGGGCCGGGAAGCTCGATCCGGCTCTTCTTGCAGGCCTCCCTAAGGAAGGCATGGGGGATCTGCATCAGGACACCGGCGCCGTCGCCCGTGTTGGCCTCGGAGCCGGCGGCCCCGCGGTGGTCCAGGTTCTTCAGAAGCTGGATGGCCTGCTTCAGGATCTGGTTCGATTGGCGCCCCTTAATATCAACAACAAAGCCGACGCCGCATGCGTCGTGCTCAAACCACGGATCGTAAAGGCCCTGCTTCTTTGGCAGGCCGGGGGCCCTGCGACGGGGCTGGAGGGCTTCGTCAGGTCTGGTGGGCATTTCTGGTAGTCAGTATGTTAACCTCGGGGATATTTCGGAGCCGTATCGCGTGTGGCGGGCATCAGGGCTGTTGGCGTGTGTGCAAAAAAAGGGGCCGGAGTTCATTTTGAGAGCCGGCCCTGCAGGAAACTTAGTAGGATGGAGCGGGACCTCTCGTCAGAAGAAGCGGATCGTTTTGGTGGCCATTTTAGCGTGCTCGTCGTCGGAGCAGCCCGCGTTGGTGGGCACGCCGGCCGGGTTCTCGGTCGGCTTCACCAGGTCGTTGGAAAGGAGATAGTTCTCCACTTCCTCGCCGGAGACATCGGCGAGCATGACGCCGTCGATCTCGACGCAGGGCGACAGGGGCTGGCCTGACTTCTGGACCATTTCGGCATAGTTCCCCCGGTCCCCGATGATGTCGATGTCCTGATAGTCCAAGCTATACTTGCGGAGGACGGCGCGGACGCCATTGGACCATCCACAGGAAGGCTTGAGATAGGCTTTGATTGTCATTCGGTAGTATAGGCGCGGGCAGAACTGTCGGCAAGGTATAGGGCTCGATTTGCTGCAATCAAGCATCGTCTTTGAAAATTTTGAGTTGGTTCCCGTGGGGACCGCTTCCGGTTGCCGCGCTTGCGAATCGCCGCACTCCGCCAAGGATTTTGGCCATCATGTACAAAGTCGTGCTCCTGCTGTTTGGATCCAACATCTTCATGACCGCGGCCTGGTACGGGCACCTGAAGTTCAAGTGGCTTGAGGGACGCCCCATGTTTGTCGCCATCCTGATCGCCTGGGGCGTGGCGTTCTTCGAGTACTGCCTGCAGGTCCCGGCGAACCGGATGGGCTACATGACCGACAACCTGAGCGGCTACCAGCTGAAGATCATCCAGGAGGCCGTCACGCTTGTGGTCTTTGTCGCGTTCGCATGGGTGGTGCTCAAGGAGCGCATCACCTGGAATTACGCGGTGAGCTTTGCCTTCATCCTCCTGGCCGTCTACTTCGCGACGGCGTTCAAGCCGTCGCCCTGACGGGGCGGCTAGCGCCCCACCACGAGCACCTCGAAGGTTCCGGCCTCGCCGGGACGGCGGGGACGGGGGTTGTCCGCGGTGGGCGCGGGCGCGTCCCCGAACTTGCCCGTGGCGACAAAGACTCTGCCGGTTTTTGAGTCCAGAGCGATCGTGCGCGCCCCGAGCGCCGTGGGGACGGTTTGGACAAGGCTGTAGGCATTGGGCGAATCCTCGTGGAGGACCGAGATCGTTCCGACCACGCTCGAGGTGAAGATGAGGCCTTGGGCGGCGTCAAAGGCGTCCCCGTCGGGGTCCTCGCCGATCCCGGGGGTGGCCACGACGGCGCCGGTGTCGCTGTCGACCACGGCGAGCTTGCCGTTGCCTCCCGATGAGAAGAGGCGGTGGGTCGCCGCGTCGATCGCGAGACCCGTGCCACCCTCGACCGGGGCGATGGGCCATGAGGCGAGGGGCTTCAGCGTATGGGTGTCCACCACCTGGATCGCGCTCTTGTTCTCGGTGTTCACAAAGAGGCGGCCCTTCCCGTCAAACGCCACCCCTTCGAGCTTCCCCTCGATCGGAACCGTGGCAACGATCTCGCCCGAAGCCGGGTCGATCACCGTGATCCCGCCGGACTGGCCGTTGGCCACATAGATCCTCTGGGTCTCGGGGTCATACTCTATGGCGTCGGGCTTCACGCCCAGGCCGGTGATCACCTTAAGCACCTTGAGCGTGGTCAGGTCGAACATGACGACCGTCCGGTCGCCGCCCGAGGTGATGAACCCCCGCTTTAACCCCGGGACCAGGGCGATCCCGTGGACGCCCTTCATCGGGGCGACCTCCCCCAGCTTGGCCCCGGTGTCGACGTCGAGCACGTCCACGTGGTCCGCGTGGGACACATAGAGGCGCCTCATGTCGGGATCGACCCGGAGGTAGTCAAACCGGACCTCGCCGGGGATAGGGTAGTGGGCCAGGACCTTGAATTCGGAGGCGGGGGCGCTGGCCGCCGCAGCCAGGAAAAGGGAGCACAGGGTGAGGAGGCGGGGGTTCATTCCATGACAATTGACGATCCAGGGCGCAAAGACAAGAAGCCGAGCGTCAGCGGAGGGGGCGCCAACGAAATCTCGACGGTCAAGGGGCGTTCGTGATAGGTCTCGCAGGCAATGCCGAAAACAAAAAGCCCCCAGTTCTTCAGCGTTCCGCACATCCGATTCGAGGGACCCAAGTCCGAGAATCCCCTGGCATTCAGGCACTACGACCCGACGGAGGTGTACGACGGGAAGACGCTCAGGGACCACCTGCGCTTCTCCATCGCCTACTGGCACTCCTTCCGCGGCGTGGGCGGGGACCCATTCGGCCCCGGCACGATCCGCAGGCCCTGGGAGTCCGGCAAGGACCAGATCTCCGTCGCGAAGCGCCGCATGGACGCGGCCTTTGAGTTCTTCGTGAAGATCGAGGCGCCCTTCTGGTGCTTCCACGACCGCGACATCGCCCCCGAGGGCGCCACCCTGGCCGAGTCGAACCGGAACCTGGATGCGATCGTGGCGCACGCGAAGCAACTGCAGAAGGAGACCGGCGTTCGCCTGCTCTGGGGCACCGCCAACCTGTTCTCGAACCCGCGCTACATGTGCGGGGCGGCAACCAATCCCGATGCCCATGTCTTCGCCTACGCCGCGGCGCAGGTTAAGAAGGCCATGGAGGTCACCCACGAGCTCGGGGGCGACGGCTACACGTTCTGGGGCGGGCGCGAGGGGTACGAGACCCTGCTCAACACGAACCTCAAGCGCGAGCAGGAGCACCTGGCGCGCTTTCTCCACATGGCGGTCGACCACGCCAAGTCGATCGGCTTCAAGGGGCAGTTCTACATCGAGCCCAAGCCGAAGGAGCCGACGAAGCACCAGTACGACTTCGACGTGGCAAGCGGCATCGCCTTCCTGCGGACCTTCGGGCTTGAGAAGCACCTCAAGTTCAATATCGAGACCAACCACGCCACGCTTGCCGGCCACACGTTCCAGCACGAGATCGATGTCGCCGCCTCGCAGGGGATGCTCGGCTCAATCGACGCCAACGCGGGCGACACGCTTCTCGGCTGGGACACCGACCAGTTCAACACGGACGTGAAGGAGATCACGCTGGCGATGGTCTCGATCCTGCGCGCGGGGGGCCTCGGCAAGGGCGGGCTCAACTTCGACGCGAAGCTCCGGCGCCCCTCCATCGACCCCGAGGACCTCTTCTATGCGCACATCGGCGGCATGGACACCTACGCCCTCGCCTTCAAGATAGCCCGCCGCATTCTCGCCGACGGCAAGCTCGACGGCTTTGTGGCCGAGCGCTACTCAAGCTACGACTCGGGCCTTGGAAAGCAGATCGAGAAGGGCCAGGTCGGCTTCAAGGAGCTTGAGAAGCTGGTCCTCTCGAAATTGGGCGAGCCCACGCCCAGGAGCGGGCGCCAGGAATACCTGGAGAACTTGGTGAATTCCTACCTGACAGGACGCTGACACCTCCATGAGCCTCTATATCGGGGTCGACAGCGGAACCCAGAGCGTCAAGGCGATCGCGCTCGACCTCGATACCGGGGGGGTGGTGGCGGAGGCGCGAGCAGCGCACCACCTGATCGACGGCCTGCCACCGGGCCACATGGAGGCGCACCCGGAGGAGTGGGTGTCCGCCATGGACTCGGTCATAGGCGAGGTCGCCTCGAGGGTGGACCGGTCGCGGGTACGCGGGATCGGCGTCTCCGGCCAGCAGCACGGATTTGTCCCGCTGGACGGCAAAGGCGCGGTCATCCGCCCCGCGAAGCTCTGGTGCGACACGAGCACCGCCCCGGAATGCGCGATCCTGACCCGAAAGCTGGGGGGGCCTGCCGCCGTCATCCGCAAGACCGGCCTGCCGTTCCTGCCGGGCTACACGGCCCCCAAGGTGCTGTGGCTCAAGCGCCACGAGCCGGCCAATTTCAAGAGGCTGCGCCACATCCTTCTCCCCCACGACTACCTGAACTTCCACCTGACAGGGAACTACTTCATGGAGTTTGGCGACGCGTCGGGGACGGCCTTCCTCGATGTGAGGAAGCGCGTGTGGTCCCCGGCCGCGATGGCCGCCGTCGACGGCCGGGTCGCCGACTGCCTGCCGGCGCTTTCGCCGTCGCACGTGCCCTGCGGGACGCTGCGGCCCGAGCTCGCGAGCCGCTACGGATTTCCAGCGGGAACGATCGTGAGCGCCGGTGGCGGCGACAACATGATGGGCGCCATCGGGACCGGCAATGTACTCCCCGGCGCCGTCACGGCGAGCTTTGGGACGAGCGGCACGATCTACGCCTATTCCCGGAAGCCGGTCGTTGACCCGAACGGGGAGATCGCTGCGTTCTGCTCCTCAACCGGCGGCTGGCTGCCGCTCCTGTGCACGATGAACCTGACGGGCGTGACCGAGCAGGTGAGGACCCTCTTTGGCTGGTCCCTGGCCGATCTGGAGAAGAATGCCGCCTTGGCGCCCGCAGGGTCCGACGGCCTCACGCTCCTTCCTTACCTTGACGGGGAGCGCACGCCGAACCTGCCCAGGGGAACGGGCGTCTATTTCGGTCTCAGCCGCAGGACCCTCTCCCAGGGTCACCTTGCCCGCGCGGCGATCGAGGGCACAACGCTGGGGATGAACTACGGTCTTCGCCGGCTCGCGGCCCTCGGGGTCAAGGCCCGTGAGATCCGGCTGACGGGCGGCGGGGCGAGATCGGCTCTCTGGCGCCAGGTCGCGGCCGATGTGTTCGGGGTCCCCGTGGTCGCCATGGCCCAGGACGAGAGCGCGGCGCTGGGGGGCGCCCTTCAGGCTGCGTGGTGCGACTCGAAGGGACGCGGCTCAGCCGCGGCGCTTGCCGACCTCTGCAAGGGGAGCGTTTCCCTGGACGAGTCCACGCGGTGCTTCCCGGACAAGGCGCGCGCCGCCCTTTATAGGAAACGCCAGGGTCTCCACGACCGCCTTTGCTCCGACTTGCTCGGTGCATTTGACGCCCGTTGAAGTCGGGCTTCCCTGGGGGAACGACCGCGACCCTGTGTTTCCCCTAAATGGTGTCCCATGTGCGTCCGCTACACGCTTCACAAGACCGATGCCGCCCTTAACGCGATATCGCTGGCCCTAGGCGCCTCCCTCGGGGTCCCGGACTGGGCGACACCGCGCTACAACGTGACGCTCACCACGACGATGCCCGTGGTCGCCAACGTTGGGGAGGGCGCGGCCGTGAGGCCTATGCGGTGGGGCCTGATTCCCTTCGGGGGGCACGGCGCGAATCCGAAGCTCATCGCGAATGCGAGGGCGGAAACCGTGGCCGCGCTTCCGGCCTTTCGGAAGGCCGCGGCCACAAGGCGGTGCCTGGTGCCGGCAGATGGCTTCTACGAGTGGTTGACCGATCGCGGGCAGAAGCTGCCCTACCTGTTCACGCTTTCCGGCGGGGAACCCTTCGCGTTCGCAGGGATCTGGGATCCCGCCGTGGGCGAACTGGCGGAGGCCTACTGCATCCTCACGACTGAGCCCAACGAGCTCGTTGCCCAGGTCCACAACCGGATGCCGGTCATCCTGTCGGGTGACGCGATGCCGCGCTGGATGGGCACCCAGCCGCTTTCCCCAGAGGAGCTGAAATTCCTCACCCGGCCTTTAGAAGCGTCACGGATGGAGTCCCGGCGCGTCAGCCGGTACATGAGCAACAGCCGCAACGAGGGCCCCCAGTGCCTTGCGCCCCCGGATTCCACTCCTGCCGAGCCCGAGCTCGATTTCGGATAGGACCCGTTTCGCCCGCGGGGGTCGTGCTGCGGTTTACTTGCCTGCGGCGTGGCCTTGTGTAGAATTGGCGCCATGAAAGGCCTAAGGGGAACAGGAGCCCTCGGGATTTGCACGCTAGGCGCGATGCACCGTGTCCTCCAGGTTCCCTTGGTTCTTGCGGTGTTCGCAACGGTGGTGGCCGGACAGGCCGCGGACACCTCCAGCATCATCCTGGCGCCCAGCTCCCCGGAGCCCTCGGCGGTGCGGACGATGGGCCAGGGTCCCGCCGACCATGCGGTTTCGCCGGCGCTCTCTTCGGATATCTCCTCCGGGATGCCAACCTTCAGCCCCCCGCGTGCGACCTCCGGCACACCGACCGGGGACCTGCGAAGCCTCGACAGGCCCAGGAACCAGATCCCGCGCCTTCCGGTTCAGTTGATGCAAAAGTACGTGGTCCGCGAGGACCGGATTCCCGGATTTCGGAGGTTGAACCTGTATACGAAGGCCGCACTAATCGACCAAGCGTTCAAGGAGCATCCGGGGCTCCGCTTCGGAAATTTTTTCAATCTGAATGCAAACGCGGCCTACAACAGGCTTGTGGATGAGGAGCTGTTCGCAGACAGGCTCGAACTCGTCGACACCTCGCTGGCCATGGCGGCCGAGGGCGATAAGTCGGAAATCAAAGCCATGCAGCAGGCGATCATCGACGACGGCTTCAGCAAGGAGAGTCCCGTCGGAAAGTGAGCCCGGGCACGGACCTCGGGGCTTACTGCGGTGCAGACCCCAGCCGCTCCATCATCTCGCGTGCCGGCATAAAATCGGGCTTGGCCTCGAGCGCCCTCTGAAGCTCTGCGACCGCTTCCTCCCGTCGTCCTGGAATGCGGGCAAGGATGCGGCCGATGCAATAGTGGGCCGCATAATCGTGCGGCTCGAGCCGTGTGACCTCCTGGTATTCGGCGATCGCCTCGTCCTGTCCGCCGGGCGCACTTGCGAGCGCCGTGGCCAGGTTGAAATGCGCGGCGGCGTAGTCGGGCTTCAGGCGCGTCGCGACCCGGAATTCCTCCGTCGCCTCGGCCCGCCCGCCCTCGGTCCTCATGAGCGCGGAGCCCAGGCTATTGTGCGGGCCCGCCAGGATCGGCAGGATCCCCACAGCGGTGCGGAACGCCTTGATCGCCTCCGGCAGGTGCCCCGGCGCCTTCTCGAAATCGACACCCTTCTTGACGTAGGTCTGAGCAAAGCCGGCGAGGATGCGCAGCATCTCCTGGTATTCGGCGCGCGCCTCCGTTGGGGAGGATTTCGCCAGGGTGGCGGAGAGGTTGGCGTGCGCCACCCAGTTGTTCTCCGTGACCGCCACGGCGTGGCGGAAGAGCCCTTCCCCGTCCTTCCAGTAGGCGAGCTGCCGGCACGTCGCGGCGGCGCAGCCGCCGAGGACGGCGGCGGCGGCGAGGCCGAGCACAAGGCGCCGGTGGGTCCAGGACGCCGTGGCCTCGGCCGCAGCCCACGCCACCATGATGAACACGCCGACCAGCGGCAGATAGCTGTAGCGGTCAGCCCTGGATTGCCCGCCAATCTGCACCAGGCCGATGACGGGGACCAGTGTGCCCAGGAACCAAAGCCAGCCGACCAGCAGATACGGCCGCCTCCGGGCAAGCGCCACGCAGGCCGCCGTGATCCCGACCAGAAGCGCACCGGCCCCCACGCTTTCCAAAAGGGCCGGCCTCTCGGCGAAATCGGGATAGAAGACCGCGAGCCTGGAGGGAACCAGCGACTTGCCCAGGTACCAGCAGTAGGCGACCAGGGCGTTGGCAAGGCGCACCCCCCACGGGAATTCCTCAATCGAGGCCACGGCGCCCCCCTTGGCCTGTGCCAGGAGTGTCACGGCGCTCGATGCGGCCGAGAGCGAGAAGAACGGGAGCTTCTCGGCCACTAGGGCCATCCTGGCCTTGGCCGAGGCGCCGCTCCAGCGATGGAGCGGCCAGCAGTCGAGGAGCAACAGGACGCACGGGAGCGTGACGAGCATCGGCTTGCACATCAGGCCCAGGGCGAAGAGGAGCACGGCAAGCCCGTAGAAATTGAGGGCGCGAGGGTCGCGCGCCCGGTCCAGTTCGCACCTCCGCGCATAGGCCCAGAGGGTCAGCAACCCGAAGGCCGTGCTCAGCACGTCCTTGCGCTCCGCTATCCAGGCGACGGACTCGACGTGGAGCGGATGCAGGCCGAAGAGGGCCGCGACGAAGAGGCTGCGCCAGAGGGCGCCGGTCATCTTCCGCAGGACGATGAAGAGCAGGACGGCATTGATCGCGTGCAGCAGCACGCTGGTGAGGTGGTGGCCCCACGGTTGGAGGCCGAACACCTGGCAGTCCGCCATATGCGACATCCATGTCAGAGGGTGCCAGTTGGACGCCTCGGTGCTCTGGAAGGCCCATCGCACGTTGCTCCACGTGAGGCCGCCGGTCACGTGGGCGTTATGGGTCACGTACTCCGGATCATCGTACGTGATGAAGCCATGCGTGACGGCGGGCATGAAGATCCCCGCCACCAGGAGAAAAAGGAGGGTGCCAAGGATGAGGGGCTTGCGGTGGCCCCCTGCATCATCTGGGGGGCCGCCTCCGGCTGCGCCGGCGGGCGACGCGGGCGCGACAGGGCCAGCCCTACCCGGATTCCGCTTGGGCTTCGGGGCTTTCATTTCTGGCGCGCGTAGGGCGTCTTCGGGCTGGGGTTCAAGGGTTCGGCGGGTCTCCTCCCGACACGCCATCAGGGAAGCCGGACTGCCGCCAGCAGACTTTTCTTGCCCGCGTGGACCCGGCCCTCAACGCTTGCCGATCCGGTGATCAATGGCGCGAAAGTATGCGTGGTGCTTCCTGCCTTTAATGCTGCGAGGACGCTCGCGCGCACCCTTGAGGGACTCGACCGGGCACTGATCGACGAGGTGATCGTCGTGGATGACGCGAGCACGGACGAGACGCGGGAGATCACGCGCAGGCTCGGGGTCCGCTACGCCTTTCATAGGCGCAACCACGGTTACGGGGGCAACCAGAAGACCTGCTACGCATTGGCCCTCGAGACGGGCTCCGACATTGTCGTCATGCTTCATCCCGACTACCAGTACGAGCCGCGGCTCGTGCCCGCTCTGGCCCACATGGTTGCGTCAGGAGTTTACGACGTGGCCCTGGGCTCCCGGATCCTTGGGAAGGGAGCGATCAACGGGGGCATGCCGCGCTACAAGTATGTCTCCAACCGGTTCCTGACACTCGCGCAGAATATCCTGATCGGGCAGAAGCTCTCCGAGTTCCACTCGGGCTACCGGGCCTTTTCCCGCAAGGTCATCGAGACGCTTCCGCTCCTTTCCAATTCCGATGACTTTCTCTTCGACAACCAGATGCTCGTCCAGTGCCACTGGTGGGGCTTCCGGATCGCCGAGATCTCCTGTCCGACCAAGTACTTTGCCGAGGCCTCCTCGATCAACCTTCGGAACAGCCTGAAATACGGTCTTGGCACCCTTGGCGTGAGTACCCGCTGCCTCCTGAGTCGCTGGGGCCTGCGCCCGCCCGTCTACCTGGACCGGGACTCAGGCCCCAAGCACACGCTCTCTGTGGATGCGATCCGCGAACGGATTGCCGAGACCAATTTTAGCGTTTAAGACCGATCCGAACCCCGCAAAGCCTTTTCCCATGACCACGACCCCGTTCCGCCTCCTCCTTCCCCTTCTCGCGCTGGGCGCCCTCCTGCTGGCGCCTGCCTCAGCACGGGCGCACGACGACGCTCTCGTCCCCGGCAAGCTGGTCCTTGTCGACGGCAAGACCGACGCTGCATGGCTCGACACTGCCAGGGCCGCATACCCCATCGACACGTGCGTCGTGTCCGGGGAGAAGCTCTCGGACCACGGCGACAGCAAGCGGACCGACGCCATTTACAGGGAGGCGGGCAAGCCCGACCGGCTTGTGCGTTTCTGCTGCAAGGGCTGCACCGACGACTTCGAGAAGAACCCCGCGAAATTCCTGAAGCTGATTGATGAGGCCGCTGCCAAGAAGGCTCATCCCTAACGGCGGGTGACGCCGATTGGGCCTCGAGGGGGCTGCCGGCGCGGCCCAAGAGGCGCGCATTGTGACAAACGTCGGCGGGGTGCATAAACCCTCGAATTTTTCGGAGCGCGTGGCACGTTCGGGCCATTGAGAATTCTGGCCATCTGCCTATCGCTGTTCGTTCTCGTCCATGCAGCCTGCGGCGACGACGAGAAGCCTGGATCTGGAGCCTATGAGACGGACCGTCCCGGGGAGGTGGAGAACCCGTTCACCCTTCCACCGGGGGGCCTGGAGTGGGTCACCTATCTTGTCGCAGCAAATGCACCGGCCAGGGAGGATCTTTTCGGCAGCGGCGGGTCCGCTGTCTTCGTAGATACGGCAATTCGATTTGGCTTGGCCCGTAACCTTGAGGGTGGGGTCACGATCGACGGCTTTCTGGCCGCAAACTCGCGGCAGGGCTCCGGGACGGGCGTGGGCTATGGGACGCTCCTGGCCAAATGGAATCTTATGAAAGGCGAAACCGGGGACTCAGGCATTGCCCTGGCCCCCTTTGTGAGGCTTCCCATCGAACGCACGATTGGAGGCACGTCGCGGGCGGAATATGGGGTGATCGCTCCCTTCGACCTCGAATTGGAGGGAGGCTGGGAACTCCAAGGATCAACGGGGATAACGCGAGCGCCGGAGGGCGTCAGCGAATGGAGCACGCAGTGGGAGAACCAGGTGAGCCTCGAACGTGCCCTTACCGCCAGGGCAACCGCCTATCTGGAAATCCAACTGGAGTCGGGCAAAGGTCCTTCGGCTTGGTCCACGGAGTTTGGCGTCACGTACCGGCTGAGCCCTCGGGCGCTCATGGATTTCGGAGGATCGGCGGGTATAGGGCGGGATTCTCGTGGCCGGATGGGCTACGCCAGGGTGGGGTGGGGGTTCTAGTCGTGGAGTCCATTGCGCCTCGCCGAGATGTTTCACTTTGAGGAATCGGGCGTGATCCTGTGAAGTCCAAAAATTGGTGGCGCTTCGGGTAAGACCCATTTTGAAACACCTTGTGCAGCCCAAGCCTACCCCTAGACCTGTGGGGCAACCTGACCAGACTCTCCATGTTTTTTGAAAAAGCGGATCCGAAGGCGCTGCCAGAGATAAATTTGCTCGAAATATCCTGCGTCGCCCGCATGCGGGAATCTGGGATTGATCAATGGGACGATATCTACCCAACCGCGGGGGTGTTCCGTGGGGACTGCGAAGCAGGCGACCTTCTTACCCTAAGGAACGAGGAGCTGCAGCTCATCGGTTGCGCCACGCTCAACCTGACGCAGTCGCCCAAGTACCAAGAGATTGGATGGCTTTTCACGACCGGGCCGATCGGCTTCGTCCACCGCCTCATGATCGCTCCAAAATTCCAAGGAAAGGGATACGCCAAGGTCCTAATGAGGCATGTGGAAGTTGAGGCGCAACAAAGAGGCTACCTGGCAATTCGGCTCGACGCGTATCTGAATAATCCGGCGGCGCTCAGGTTGTATGTGGCGCTCGATTATCGGCGCGCCGGGCAGGTTGAATTTAGGAAAGGCCTGTTTGCCTGCTATGAGAAGCAGCTTTCACGACCCCGCTCGCCATCAACGCCCGCGCCTTAGTGTTTAGAAACTGGTTCTTCTAGGAACATGCGTCCCGTGTTTAGCGCAAAGAAGCTCTCCCACCGGCCAAACACATCTAATCCATGAGCTTCTTCGTAAAATAGGTGATTTCCAGGGCAGTCGTATGGGCGCGCTCCTTCAAGTTGGCCCCCGAGCCGTGCCCGCCTTCGGTGACTTCAAAGTAATAGTAGGGGATTCCGTATTCCGAGAGGCGTGCCGCAAACTTGCGTGCATGCTGCGGCCCCACGCGGTCATCCTTGGTCGTCGTCCAGATGAACGGCTGGGGATACGCAACCCCGCGCCGGATATTTGCATAGGGCGAGATCTTTGCGAGGAAGGCGGCCTCCTCGGGAACAGAGACGCTTCCGTACTCCCCCACCCATGAACTGCCGGCGGCAATCCTTTCATAACGGATCATGTCGAGGAGCGGCACCTGGATGTCCACTGCGTTCCAAAGCTCAGGATGCTGGTTAAACTCAACGCCCATCAGGAGTCCGCCATTGGAGCCTCCCTCAATTCCCAGACGCCGCGGACTCGTGATGCCGCGCGTAATCAGATCCTGTGCGACGGCTGCAAAATCATCATAGATGACCTGCCGATGGGTCTTCAATCCTGCCTCATGCCATGCGGGGCCGAACTCGCCTCCACCGCGGATATTGGCCAGTACAAACACCCCTCCTTTTTCCACCCAAAGCTTTCCGGTGGATCCCAGGTAAAAGGGGGTCCTCGATACTTGAAAGCCGCCGTAGGCGGTGAGAATGGTCGGGTTGCTCCCATCGAGCTTCATGTCCTTCGGGTGAACCACGAAGTACGGGATCTTGGTTCCGTCCTTTGACGTCGCCTCCATCTGCTCAGACACCTCGTGAGACGCATCAAATTTCGCGGGAAGGGATTTTACTTCAGCTAGACTCGCGTCCGTGTCCGTAAACAGCCACAGGCTGTTTGGCTGCAGGAATCCGGCGATACTGAGGAAGGCGCAGTCGCTATGAATCGACGCATTGGCGATCGAGATCGTGGTATTGTCCGCAAGGCCAAGGCGCTCGGCGGTCCATTTTTCGTCTGGCTCCGGCTTGTATATGAAAGCCCTGCCCCGAACATTGTCGAAGATGGTCACGATCAATCCTCCCTTGGATGATTCCGCCTCGGCGAGCGTCTCACGAGGCCCAGGCGCGTAGAGAGTGGTCGGCCTAAGATGGGCTGGATCTTCGTTCAGAGCAGCAAGGTCCAAAGCGAGCAAGGAACCCGACGTGAACGGTGTATCAGCAGGCTTCCAGTCCTCGGCCAGGCTGACGATCAGCCGACCCGCTACGAGCGCGTGGATCGTTGATTTTTTCGGCAGCATCACCTGCCGCACCCGTGTCCCTGAGATCAGGTAGGTTTCCGCCTCAAAGGTCGTTGTCGGGCGAAGGATGAACTCCGCGCGATTTCCTAGCGAATCGTGGAGCACGATCGGGGTCACTCCATAGCCGCCGTCATCCGAGCGCCCCCGAAAGACCTCGGTAGCGTCTGAAAGCGGAGATCCCCGCTTCAGGCGCTTCACAATGAACGGGTAACCCGAGGTTGTCAGCTCGCCGGCGGACCACTCGCGCGACACGAGAAGCGTATCCTCATCCTCCCAGGCAAAGCGCTGCTTTGCCTTGGGAAGCACAAAGCCTCCTTCCACAAAGGAATTGGAAGTGAGGTCAAATTCCCGGACCGTGACTGCATCTTCACCTCCATCAGAGAGGCTGATCAGGCATTTGTTCTCCTTTGGCTCCACAGGATCGATTTCCTTGATGAACCAGTTCGCCTTCTCCGAAAGGGCGAGCTGGTCGAGATCGAGCACCGTGGTCCAGGCCGGACTCGCTGTACGATAGGAGTCGAGCGTTGTCTTCCTCCAATAGCCTCGGGTGTGCCCTTTGCCCTGCCAGAAATTGTAGATCCCCCCATCGATCATCGACGGCATCGGAATCCGATCCTCGGCCTCGGCAATCGCGAGCGCCTCGGAATAGAGTTCCGCGTAGTGGGGATCCTTCTCAAGGACGGGAAGCGTCTTGTCGTTTTCAGCCTGGACCCAGGACATGGCCTTAGCGCCGTGAGCGTCTTCGAGCCATAGGTAGGGATCATTCTCGGATTCCGCAGCCCTTACGGATTTGAGGACCAGCAGCGGGGCGAGAAGTGAACAAGCAAAACGCAGAGGGTGTCGCATAAGTGGAAGGGTCTCGCACATTACTGCGGTGGATTTGCCTGGCAACGCATTAGCCGGGATTTCCCATTGGAGCACATTTGTCGTGTGATCCTAGATAGCTGGGTTTTGGGGTCGATTAGCCCCGCACCATTCTTGCTGCGAAACAGCCGTGACCCGCAAAACGGGCGTGCAGGAAGCCGACGCCAGGCATAGCAAGTAGATCGCGGATCGCATCGATTGCATCGGTCAACTCGGTTAGGGTCGATTCCACGATCTCGTTCGAGGCATTGTATCCCCGAAGGGCGAAAACGCGTGTAAAATATCCGGCAGGCAGCACGTTTAGGACAGTCTGTGGAGGAGATTCGCCCGCCGCAGAAATGAAGATCGGACCCACCTCTGCATATGCACTTGGAAGCGGCACCGCCTGGTAGCTGCACAAAATTATCGGTTCGCCGGGAGTGGCACGCCTCAATTGGTCACGAAGGGGTTCACCGCCTTTGGCTGGCATCGTGCAGACTTGCCGGCCGAAATCGTCAATGAGGGAGGTGCGAACCCGGCTGACAAAGGCCCGTGCCAACGGCTGCACGAAAAACGAGAACTCTGGTTTCATTGCGCAATCCTACCACAGGCTATTCGCGCTGTCGTCCGGCCCATTCCGGTGTAATTTTGCGGTTTGGCGTTCAGCCTCAATCTCGGCGTCCTCGCAGGCCAAACTATAGACTAATCTTAAATTTCCCTCCAAGTAGCTCGGTGGCTAAATGTTCATCAAGCCGTGAATAACCGTGCTTTGATTCGGTCGGGGGCCGCGTGTTCGTTTGCGGCTTTCTCTGATGTGGCTGCCGTTAGAACCCGCGCTGTGTTAGGGATCGATGGGCTAAAGGCGATGAGGTCGATAGCTGCGAGAGGCGCCGAAACGATGCGTGCAATTCACCGGCACTATTTTCCGTCCGCCCACCGCGATCGCCCCCCTGTGTCGGCCAAATAGTTCAGCGCCTCCTCCTGGACCACCAGTTCCGCGTCCAGAAGCCGATCGGCCGTCTGTCGGACCTCGAGGCCCTGCTGATTCTTACCCGCATATCCATGCGAGGGCGATTCGACGACTACCGAAAGCGCGCCGCAGTGGAAGTTGAGGGCAGTGTCGAGATTGTATCCGTTCTTTGGCGCGTGAGCCGGATCCGCTTCAACGGCAGGGTCGCTCGTTGCCTGCAATCCTGCCCGGGCCAAGGCGGTTTGAACCGCCCGGTAAAGTCCGTTGAAAACGGGTGTTAGGGCGTCCTCGGTGACCGGTCTGAGCATTCGGGGATAATAGTTTTCCGACCCGGCGCCCGTGTGGAGATTCAGGATCAGGTCGGGTCGCTCACGGGCCGCCAATTCAAATAATGCCAGAGTCTCGGGCTGGCGCGCACCAAGGAAATCGTCGTGCATGATATTGATCCCATTATCATTCGGATAGCCTCCCGGGAACTGTGTGCGGGTGAAATCCAGCGGAATAAACACCTTGCAGTCCGGCCATCCGATCAAATGGCCGTCGCCCCAGCCTCCAGTGTTCATGTATTGAGCGATCGTGCCGTCGGTCCCGTGAAACGCCTCCATACGCAGCGGCACGCGCGCCCTCCCGTCCATGTTTACGATCGGGATCACGATGAGCCGATCGATACGGCCAGCTGCCGCGACGATCCTGGGCCAAGGCCGTCCGCGCAGGTCTACCCCCGTCTCAAGGACAGAAAGAAGGTTAACGAGGCCGACGATGCCTTCAAATTCCCCTCCATGGACCGAAGCCATGGCCACGTACACCTTCTTGTCAAAATCGGGCCCGAAATACGCACGCATGGTGCCCGCGCCCACGGCTCCAGAAAAGGTCGTCGTGCCCTTGCCGTTACGGGCGTGGCCATAGAGCACCGCGCGGATCGGCCGGCCTCCCGCACTCGTGCCGATTACCACCACTTCACCCTTGTGCACGCGCGCCTGGAGAAAGCCCGTCACGCCATCAATCGTGCTCACCCAAAATTCTGGAGGATTACTGGCCTCGAGAAGGTACTCCTTGGGGATATGCTGAAAGGCATTTGGCGGCGTTTCCAAAGCGCTTTCACCGCACAATCGCGTCCCGAGCCCTAAGGCGAGAAGGAAGACCGCTAAGCCAGCTCGCGAGACCCGCAGGTATTCCATTTTCATTCTGAAAACACCCAATGCGCGCCTGAATTGAATGCAACCCCCAAACACCTCTTTCCCGTCGAACGATTGCCCTTGGAGTAAACGTCGGGCGGTGACCGTCTGTTTGGAAAGCGCGGATGAGGCGTCGCCTGGATAGGTGCCTATGGAGCGAACCCTTTTCGGGCCGAATTTTGAAATATAGGCCCCCTTCCGCCGGGCCCCCCCCGGCCTTGGCGGCAGGGTGGGAAAGCAAAAGGTCCAGACGATGCCGTTAGAGGACGCTGAACCTGGGTCAATCGCCCAACACCTCGAACTCGAACATCCCCTTCTGCACCTCCGGATCCTCACGGGCAATTGCCTCGGCTTCGGTCTTGCTTGCTGCGTTCACGAAAAGCGTCCCGCCAGAGTCGGGAATTTGTTCCCAATCGAACACAAACGACGCTTGTTTCTCGGCGGCAACCTTCTCCAGATAAGCCTGGTGGGCGGCTCGCACAGAAGCATCGGGCCGGGAAGCGGAACCCTTTGTGGAAATCCAGAAATTGATGACAAATGAGTTCCTCGCCGGGGCGGGTGCTCGCTCGGTATCGACACCGAGTTCGGGTGCCAGCGGCTCCATGACGTACATGAGGCCCCGCATGTAGGATTCCGTTAGCCCCACGGAGTGCCTCACCCCCAGGGTCTCGCGGTAGACAAGACCCCCCTTTACGTAGCCATGCTGCTTGATTCGCTCATAGAAGCGAGGAATCCACCTGAGGTACGCCGGCCATTCATACTCAGCGGAGGTCATGAAAAGCCTCCCGGCCACCGTCTGCCCAGAGGCCGCAAAGGCTCGGTCCATGTTCCACAAGTCATTGACCGACGGACTGTCCGCCACGTAGCCCTGAAATAGGTTGGGTTTCGCCATCATCGCGTAGAGGACAAATTGCCCTCCCGCCGAACTTCCAAGAATGTAACGATGCTCAGGATCGGCCTGGTATTCGCTTTCAAGAAGCGGCAGAACCTGCTTTTCGATCACATCCAGGTATCGTTCCGCATGCTCCTCGCCGTCATAGATTCCATGCACGGTGCCAATAGCCAGATCCATGACCCTGAGCGTTCCATAGTCCAGGTTGTCCCCGGCATAGGATAGCCCTACCACAAGGGACTCCGGGATACGCTTGCCATAGGCGAGACCCCCTGCCGCGGCATTGGCCCCCGGAAACGACCAGTACCCGTCGGTCACCAGGATCACGGGATACTTTTGCTTCGGGCTTTTCCCGTACGAAGCGGGAAGGCCTATGTAGAGTTCGTAGGTGCGATCCGCTGCCGTTTTCGGGAGCACGCGGCATACCGTGTTGGGCAGTTCGTACGGGGGATAGGCCGGTGCAGGTCCAGGGAGTGCATCAGCCCCATGCATGCCGCTTGCTGCGACGCAAATCGCAGCGAGTACGGTTAACCTCAGGGGAAAATGGAAGTTCAGCATTTCAAGCCCAGCGCCCTTTCGAGCGCCCGATCCATGGGCGTTTGATCCTCTTGGCGCTTCAAGAGTGGGAGCAAGACCGAACCAAATGACCCTTGGCGAAGTACCTCACGCCAACCGAGATTTTCAGCCGAGTGAAGGAGATGTCGACGGTTAGTGGAGGGTCAGGGCGTTAGCCGGAAATTCCTACTCGGGCGCAGAAATGGGTCCAATGTAGGATGTGGCGGCGACCACATCGTCGACCCATTTCCTGTTCGGGCGTTTAGCATTATTGGCGATATAGACACCTAGGTCGAAGCGGTCTATTTCGAGGCTCGCGACATCTCGGAATCTCAGATTTTGGAAGTCCGCGATGAGATGGCCATCCACCCACATGGCAATCCTTCCGTCGCGTTTTCCCGGCGTGTTCGCCTTGACCAAGTACTCGTAGCAATACCAGCGATCCGTTTGTGGCGAAAAATCGGGCCGGGCGACGAATTGCTCTCCGAAGGTGGCTTTGCCTGACCGCGTGTAGGATAGGGGCAACACCGTGCCGGAGGGGTAGAAGTGGTCGCCCCACATGCCGCCCTGCTCAGGCCAGTAGACGTAGGCATTCATGTACCCCGGAGCGTCACCGGTTGAGTTCTCGTTCTCAAAGTTGACTAGGAACTTGTTACGCCCATCGGCCCGTACGCCGGGAGTAGCACGCCCCTGGTCGTAGTACATGGATGAAATTGATCCGCCGTTATGGACCGATTCACCTGGCACAAACCAGCCGCTTTCGAATTTCTGGTACCACCTCAGGAAGAGAACGTCCTGGGGATGTGCAAGGACCTTGGCCACGGCGGTAGCAAGCGGAGCCCCTTGCTGGGGCATAGTCATCAATAGGGATTTTCCCCTGCCGGACCGGTTGCTCGCCGCATCGGCAATACTAAGATGCGTTTCGTTAATCAGCACGTCCCATTTTGGACGCAGGTCCGCAATAGTAGAGCAGCCCTCAAAATCTTCGACAAACAACACGGCGGAGTCCTTTTCGATACCTCTATCGCCGTGGTACCTGGACGCGATGCCCACGCTACCTTCAGGCAGTGGGTTGTTATTTTCAGCACGTGCGCTTCCTGCGGAACAAAACAGGGGAATCGCGACGAGGATCGTCAAGGTGATCTGTTGAATCTGATCTCTCATGAGGCCAACGATTGGCAGACGCCAGCAAAGCGGACGAGCACGAATGCCAGGGTCGTCCCGCTCCCCACAATTGAGCCAAATCGAAACCAACGTTTTAAAGACCGGTCCTTTTTGGGATCCTTGCGATAATCCTCACCCACCTCCGTCATCTCGCGACTCTAGCAGGCAACATTCAGGAGCGTATGCTTACAAGGCCGCCACCGGCGACCTTGCCCCACATCGATTGCATGCGAATCGCTGAATTGTCGGCTTCGTTTACGAGCCACCAATCGAGGAAGCTATTCAACGAGGAGGCGACCATGCAGGAGACAGCGGGCACCGGTACGGAGAGATGCATGGAGCTTTGTTCGAGGAGCGTGCGAAACCGATTCTCGAGACAATCCCGAATCACACGAGCGCCGGCGAATGACCGGTAGAGGCGCCGCGCTGAAAGGATGTGCGCAAACAGTGCGGTGCAGTCAAAAAGGCAGTCATCATTTGGACGGAGAATAATCATAGGCTCGATCACGCGCATGAACTGGGAGCACAGCAGGGAATCCTTGGAGTCGTAATGGGCGTAGAAAGTGGCTCGCCCGATCCGGGCCTTCCTTGCGATGTCGCTCACCCTGATGGCCTGATAGGAGCGGCCGTGAAGGAGCTGAACAAAGGCATCATCAATTTGAGCAAGGGTGCGTCGGGTTCGGGCATCGCTCCGATTCGGGACACTTTCAGATTTATGTTTCATAGGTCGCACGTTGCCTTGTGTTGATTCTCGCGATCAGTCCAGCATTCGCGTGATGACCCCTTCAATCAGACGAATCCTGGCAGCCTCCATGCTTTTGTTTCCATGCCTGTTCATATTGGTTTTCTCGCTACACTTCCGAAAATGGAGCGATTTCCTGATTTTTCGATTACGCTACGTTCCTGCGGATCCGAAGCAAGTTGTTGCAGCCCTGATCCGGTCGCATAACCGCTATCCGATGATTCACGATCCGCACGTGCTGGCGTACCTCGCGTTGCCGGTCTTGATTCTATGCGCACTCGCGATCTTTGCAGTAGGCAGGGAAGTGCGGCCGACGGCCAGCTCGGCGGCTCTTATGATAACACTGACGGGCACAATCTATATGGGGGGTGTGTTTGGGATGTGGACTGCGTTCTATCGCGGACTGGGCCTGGTAGATGAGAGATTTGCTGATGGCGCCACCGCGGCGTTCATCGCACTAACGACACCGACGGGGGCATTTCTTATGACCACGACGCTGGCAAAGCTGACGATGGTGGGGTTTGCGAGCCAGGGACTGGCTCTGCTTGGAACGGGATCTGTCCCGAGATGGGCACCGCTTTCTATCGCAGGCGGGGCAGCCCTGTTTCTGGCATTCTGGGACCTGGACAACTGGATGCTCATAGGCAGCGTGCTGATTCTTGCAGGCTTGATACCAATCCGGAGGCGCCTGCTGTTGGAGAATGGGCGCGAAGCTTGATACGGTAAGTCGGTTATCGGTCCAAAGGCATCGCCGGCTCCTGCAGCCGCACAAGCAGGGGACCCCCGAGAGAATTCATTGGATCAGCCTCACAGGTTTTTCAGTTCGATGGACAGGGTGTCGACGAATCCGAAGCCATGCATAAGGCCAACGTTGAAATAGACCTTATCCACTAAAGGGTGGGTTTCCGAATCAGCTGATCCGCCACAACACTAACATATTCAAACCCAACTTACCCATTGACTATCTAAGGGAGCAGTTCATTTCCATAGATTGTCTAAGGAGCGCTTTTCCCCATGAGCAAAATGGAACTTTTGCAGGGCACACTGGATATGCTGGTGCTAAGAGTATTGAGCGGTGGCCCAATGCATGGATGGGGAGTCGCCCAACGAATTCAGATCCTTTCAAAGGATGTGCTACAGGTGGAGGAGGGCTCGATCTACCCTTCGCTTTACCGAATGGAACATAAGGGTTGGATTAAATCGAAGTGGGGTCAGTCCGAAAATAATCGGCGCGCCAAGTACTACGAGTTGACCAAAGATGGGCTCAGGCAATTGGCAACCGAGTCTAAGGATTGGTCCCGAATCTGCGCGGCCATCGGTGCTATCATGAACGAAGCCTAGCTATATTGAATATTTGTGAAGGCGTTTTTGCATACGCTCGGCTCGCAAGTGAAGTCCCTATTTAGGCGAAGACGCCTTGAGGACGAAATGGCCGAGGAGATGAGCCAACACCTCGCGGAGATTACGAAGTCGAACATCGAGGATGGCATGGACCCTGTGGAAGCTCAATTTGCGGCACAGAAGCGCTTCGGCGGAATTGCCCAGATAGAGGATCGATGCCGGGATACGCACGGCTTTGTTTGGATCGATCAATTCCGCAATGATGTGCGGTTCACCGCGCGCTCCTTGTGTCGATCGCGAGGTTACACGTTCACTGTCCTGCTCACACTGATCTTAGGAATCGGTGTAACTACCGCGGTATTCGAGTTCACGGCTGAAACGCTCATCTATCGGTCGCCATATCCAAGACCGGACGAGCTCGTTTGCTTTGGATTCTGGGATAAACAGAATCTAGTCCAGTACTATAGCTTTGGCGTCCACCTTAAGGCCTATCGAGAGCAGACGAACGTCTTCTCGGAATTTGCGGCCGTAGAAGGAGTCATGTCTAACGTTGTGGTAGGCGGTGAGCCGCTCGCTCTTTATGTGAAGAACGCAACGACCGACTGTTTTCATACTCTTGGAGTCGCGCCGGTTCTCGGCAGGGCATTTCTTCCCGAGGAGCACAAGCCGGGAAAGAATGACGTGGTCGTGATCAGTGATTTTTTTTGGAGGAAGTATTTCGATGCGGCGCCGGACGTCCTCGGGCGCACTGTGCTGATAGACCGGAGGGTTTGTACCATTGTGGGAGTGCTCGCGCGGAGTCAAAAATTTCCAAGCGGATTTGAAGGCGACGTCTTCTGTCCTTTGGCAGCCGAGGTGGAACCCACGAATCTACTGAGCCCTGGGCTAGTAATAATTGGCCGGTTGAAGCCGGGCGTCACCAGGGAACAGGCGTTAGCTTCTGCGTCCAAAGTGAAGCTGCCTGTGCTTCCTGCCTGGGCCAGCGATTATTTCGCAAGCCTGAAGCCCATCCTAACGCCTGTGCCTCAGATGGCCCCAAAGGAAAATTATTGGGTGATTTTCCTGGGCGCGACATTCCTGTATGCCATTGCGTGCCTTAATGCGATGAACTTGATGGTGATCCGCTTGCTCAATCGGCGACGCGAGCTAAGCATCCGGTTTTCAATAGGCGGATCACGACTCCAGGTGGTCCAACTCCTGGCGATCGAAAGCCTGATGCTCACGTCGGTGGCCAGCCTTTCCGTGCTTGTCGTCGTGCGATGGTGGTTTCCGCGACTTTTTGTCGTGATAAGCGGTAACGAATCCTGGAACTTCCACGATAGTTGGAACCCGGGAACTTTGTGTTTCATTGCGGGTTTGAGTGCTCTCGCATGCTTGGCGGTTGTTCTGATCCCGGCATTTCGTTTATTCAGGACTGAAATAAACTCGGGCCTGAAGGACGGAGGGCCTATCTCGGGAGAGGGTCGTGGATCAGGGAGATTAAGGCACATGCTCGTGGTGCTGCAGGCGGCTTTTGCCGTGGTGCTCCTTATTGGAAGCGGCCTAATGGTGCGCTCCTTCGGGAGAATAAACCGATTGGATCTGGGCTTTGACCGATTGGGGAAGGTCAAGGTTCAGGTCGTTTTCCCTCGGGGCTATGACATGAAGCCCGAGGAGCGGCTTCAGCTTTTTGAGCGATTGAAGGATCGGCTGGGGACGCTCCCAGGCGTAAAGGGTGCCTCCTACAGCCAGGACTCGATTTTTCAGGGTTACTACGAGGGATCGGCTGAACTCCAATTGGAAGACGGTACATTCGTGCCGACTGCGGGTAGCTTTGTCTCAGAGGACTACCAAAAAACGGCTGGCTTGGTAATGAAGAAGGGAAGATGGCTCACAGGAAAACCCGGCCAATTCGAGGCCGTGATCAATGAGACCTTCGCGAAAGCGCGATTTGGCGACAAGGACCCCGTTGGGCTGTCCTTCAAAATAAAGATCGCAGGGGACCAAGCCATCCCTGTAGTCGGAGTGGTCCGCGATATCCATGAATCCGTGCGCTCCGCACCCGGGGTCCGTTTTTATGCGCCATGTTGGATTTGGCCGCCCAATATTGACACAGTCATTCTTCGGATGGATGGCGATCCAAGGCAGGAATTCGGTGGGATCGTGCGCAGGGCCATCTACGGGGTGGATCCGAAGCTCATTGTTTCAGGGGTGACGTCGATAGACGAATTGGTCGACGCCTCCATGGGGCAGGAGCGACTGGCATTCACGATTCTGAGGGGTTTGTCCCTGATAGCCCTTGGCCTAGCGATCGTTGGCGTATTCTCGGTAACCGCATACTCGGTAGACCGCCGAATGCCAGAGTTCGGAATTCGCACGGCGTTGGGGGCGACGGCTTCCGATCTCCGGGGTCTGGTGTTGAAACGCGGCTTGTCTGCAATAGGTGGCGGCCTCGTTCTAGGAACCGTGGGTGCCGTTGGGCTTACTCAGTTCATGAAGGGTCTCCTGTTCGAAACTGCCCCCTATGACCCTACAGTATACGTGGCTGTCGCTGGAATACTCTTGGCGGTCGGGGCCACAGCGTGCTGGCTGCCGGCAAGACGAGCCGCAAAGGTCGACGTCGCGAAGCTTTTGAGGTCCGACTGACCCCTCTTCAATGGGCTTAGAACGCACATATTTAGGCGAGGGAAGAGGCCAATCCGTTGTAAGCACAGCATGGCAGAAACCCCTACTTGTCCGTGACCTGATGGTGGCCGCCGTAGCCATGGTTTACCTCCTAAGTCCCGCAACGGCGCTTTCCGGCGACGCAAGCACGCCAGAGACAACCGGGGCGGAGCCGGCAGCTCCGACCGCTCCGACCTCCGAGGGGAATGCCATGAAGCCCTTTGTCGTGGCGGAGTCGGTGTACAAGGCGTTCCTCACCCCGGGCGAGACCACGCTGCTGGATCTCTACCAAAGGATGAACACCTTCTACGAATTCAGTCGGCACGACCCGAACCGGAATGGTTCCTTTGTCATCACTCCACTGGCGGAGCCCCAGCATCCCAGAAACGCCGCATTCACCGTTTATGCTATCGGCGGGGCCGAGCTTGCCGACGGGCCTTCTGCAACCATGGAGGATGTCCTGAGTTCAATGCCCGACTTTGGCATGTCGCGGCGACTCGGGAGTTCGTGCTCCGCGCCTGAGAGTGAGTTCGTTTCGCTCCGGGGAGTTGGAACGGGAGCTTCCAACACCCTCGTCCTACTCGATGGAGTGCCTTTCAACGACCCATTCGGGGGCTGGGTATCCTGGAGCGAAGTGCCTGCCGTCAGCCTTGCGCGAGCTGAGATTGTCCCGGACGGGGGAGCAACGGCCTGGGGCGAGGGGGCATTGGGGGGCGTGGTGCAGCTGTTCACATTTCCACCCAGCGGCGAGCTCGCCATCAAGCCTGGGGCCCTGTTCGAGGGAGGTCCCACGGATCCCTCGCTTAACAAACAAGTTGTCGTTGGAACCGGCGAGATTGTAGCGGATGTCGGCAGTTTTGATTCACGACGCGTTGATTTCATCGCAGCCCAACCCACGAGCGAAGGCGTCGTGCAGGTCCTTGGGAGCATGTATTCAACCGAGGGTTCTCCCGTGGTCTCCTCCCCCAAGCGTGGCCCCATCGATATCGACGCCTGGGGAAGGCACAACTGGCTTGAGGCGCGCTGGCGCCAGCTGCTCGGAAAGACGCTCGTGCTGACGGCCACCGTGCGCGAAACCGAGGAGTCGCACGGGGACGGCACCCCCTATCAGCAAGGCAGCTCCGTCGGGAAGTTCGCATCGCTAGCACTAGCAAGTCCACTGGTAGGCGGCTTTGCCTGGAATTCCACCGCCTACGTGCAGACACGGGGATCTTCGGACACCTTTGCCTTCGTCGCCCCCAAGCGCTCCTCAGAAACACCGGCACTTGACCAGGTTTCGACCCCGGCGACCTCTTTCGGCGGTTCGTGGACGGGTACCTGGTGGCAGCGTGGCGGTTCAAGCACCAACGCTGGCGTTGACCTGCGCTTTGTGCGGGGAGAGGCGAGGGAGGAGTTTGCGTTTGCTGACAATGCCTTCACCCGCGGACTTGTCTCGGGAGGCGACCATGGGAATGCCGGGATCTTTCTCCTGCGCGACCAGGAACTCAGTTCGACGTTTCGCGCCCTCATTGGCGCTCGAGTGGACGCATGGAACGAGGGAGGAGGCCACCAGGAAATGACCGACCTCGAGAACAGGGAGGTTCTTGGCGCCGAAAAATTCGCCAACGCCAGTGGCACGGAGTTCAGCCCGAGCGTAGGCCTCGTCTGGAGGCCCTCGGGCGACTGGCGGCTTCACGTCAATGCCCAGCAGAGCTACAGCAGGCCGACATTGAGCGAGCTGTACCAGCCCTACGGATGGGACTCCGTCGTCACCCAATCCAATCCCTTGTTGAAGACCGAGCACAACACGAGCTTCGAGGTCAGCGCCGAATACACCTTCCGCCTTGGGTCGATCTTTTCGAAGGGGAAATCCGCCCCCGATGTCTTCTATAAGGGACCGGAGGGGGGAATGCTTGTTGTCGGGGCTACTGCTTTCTCGAATGACCTGCGCGACGCCGTGGGTACCCTCACCCTCGTGCGTGCCACGGCCGATTTCCCAATATTCACGACGCTTCCCCCAGGCTACATAGGCCAACAGCTGTTGAGCCTAGACCGTTCCACGTCCCAGGGCGGGACGATATTCATCCAATGGGGCCCCACCAATTCGTTCTCCCTGTCCGCATCCCTGCTATTTAACGACTCCACCATCGACCGCTCCTCCCTTGCGCCACAGCTCAATGGAAAGCAGACCGCGGGTGTGTCGCGGCAGAGCTTCTCGGTCTCGGCGAGGTGGCATGCCACTGACAAGCTGACCGTCAGGTGCCTAACGCGGGTGCTCGGGCCTCAATTCGAGGACGACGAGAACACCCTTCGCCTGCGGGAGGCGATCGTGGTGGACCTTGGGCTCAGCTACAGGCTGGAAAAGCATACAGAGCTTTTCATCTCGGCCGACAACATTGGAAACGCCCAGGTGGTCACCAATAGAAATGTGGACGGAATCCTTTATCTCGGGACGCCGCAAATGTTCACGAGCGGTCTCCGTCTCTCATGGTAGGATCTCATAAAGAGACTGTATGAGTCCGAAAACAATGGCCCAAGGATGTTCGATGCCACTTGGAACTCGCGGCGCCGTACTCCTTGTGGCGCTGATGGGGGCTCTCTCCTTGGAAGCGTCCGCGGACAAGGTCACGGTGATGGACCCCGTATTTGTCGAGGCGTCTCCGGTCGGAAATCGCGGGGCTTCAGGACGTTCGTGGCAATATCTCTCAATCCCTGGGTTTGAGATCCTCTCGCGTTGCCCGGATGGATTCAACGCGGCTTTCGTGCGTGCCCTTCAAAAGGGCAACGCGGCACGTCTAGCGCTGCTTCCAGAGGCGTTCTGGGGCCAGTTGGCGACGCCGATCAAGATTGTCCTCTATAATCGTCCGCCGGAGCCGCAGGAGGGTGTTTGGAGGGCGCCGATCGATCTGTCTTGGTCCGCCGAAGACAGCGCCATAATCGGCCTAGGTTCGATGCAGGAATCGCATCCGGTGACACTTGGGGACGGGGACACCTTCATCAACTGTGGGAATTATTGGAATACCCAACCGTCGGACAGCGACTTTAGTGTCGATGTAGACAGCGCAATACTTCTGGGGATTCGCGCGCCACATTTCCCGGCCTGGTTTATTGAAGGCGTGGTGGGGCCGCGTGGAGTGAATGCGCATCGCGTGACTCGGTCGACCCTCTCGGGCGATATCCTTCTGCTTCCGAACGCCCTTTGGACATACTCATCCGAAACCCAAGAGCTCCAGAAGAAGGCTGCAGCGGCGGCAATTGATGGTGGAAGACGCCAATCCCTGGAACTTCTGCCGCTTGGGACCCTGTTGAGCGGAACGGTTGAAGGAGCCCAAGGGAATCTCTGGAGCGCTGAGGCCGCCCTTTTTGTCCGCTGGGGACTGTTTAAGAGCGGCAATCGACAGGGCTTCCTCGATTTTGTGACTGAGGCCTCGCAGGTGCCCGTGACCGAGGATCTCTTCCGAAAGCATCTTAAGCTGAGCTATATCGAGGCTCAACAGCAGCTCGAAGACTACGCCTTTCTAGCCGTCAATGAACCGCTGCGGATACCGGTAGATGTCCCGGCAGCCCCAAAGGAGGCATTCCGCGACGCCACCTCCACAGAGGTCGCCCGGATTATAGGTGACTGGGGAAGACTTGAGGGGCGAGCAACGGACCCAGCCGACCTCGAATACAAACAGGAATGCCTCGAACAAGCTGATAGGCTATTTGAACGCATAATAGCCAGGAAGGAACAGGATCCCTTGTTCCTTGCGGCATTCGGACTCTACGAGATCGATGCTAAGGACTACACGAGGGCAAGGAAGGCACTCGAGGCTGCGACCGCTGCGGAGGTTGTTCGCCCCCGAGCCTACCTAGAACTGGCTCGACTGCGGCTCGATATGACGCTTTCGGGATTTCAGGAAGGGATAGGCGACCTGAATCAAACGGACTACTCTGAGATCCTGAATCTTCTTTCTACCACTCAAATGCAGATGCCCGCTCTGTTGGGCACGTATTACGTATATGCACGAGCCTTCGAGCACGCTCCGGTTAAGCCGCAAATGGTCGATATGCGTGTACTAGAGGAAGGCATCCGCATCTTCCCGCAGAATGCGAACTTAGCCTACAAGGTGGC
>Ga0302189_10000029_pt1 | contig 95401 bp, 82 predicted proteins | sample II_Bog_E2_2_FD_194551 | JGI IMG/M metagenome (GOLD analysis project Ga0302189, IMG submission 194551) | Peat permafrost microbial communities from Stordalen Mire near Abisko, Sweden - II_Bog_E2_2 | ecosystem: Environmental > Terrestrial > Soil > Wetlands > Peat | place: Sweden: Abisko...
GCAGCAAACCGAGGAGCGCCAGCGAGATGCACAGTCCCGCCATCGCGGAGTGCCGCGACATTTTCCGTCCCGCCAAGCCGAACAGTACGATTCCCGCCAGCGGCAAGGTCAGAGGGATCCACGGCGAACGATTGTCGGCCCTGCGCTCAGTCCGCGAACAATTCTTACAACCGGTGTTCGGGCCGGAAGTGCTAAACGTGACCGTAACCGTCGGGGGTGGGGCTGCTGCCGTACCCGCCGCGATCTGCGTTGGGTTGAAGGCGCAACTGACGGTTGCGTCGGGAAGTCCGTTGCACGCGAAGGTGACAGCGCTAAGGAACGTTGAACCGTTGCCCGCCGTCACAGTAAAGGTAGAGGTCGTAGGCTCTCCAGCCAGTGTGCTTGGATTACTGGGTGTGGGCGTAGACACGGTGAAGATCTGATTCACCGTAAGGCTGACCGTAGTGGTTGCGGTCAGGCTGCCCGAGGTTCCCGTGATGGTCACCGTCGCTGCCCCCGGCGTAGCCGAACCGCTGGCGGTCAGCGTCAGCGTGCTGGTCGAAGTTGTCGGGTTCGGGACAAACGCAGCCGTAACTCCGCTGGGCAGGCCCGTGGCTGCCAGGTGCACGCTTCCAGTGAATCCGTTCGTAGGATTGACCGTGATCGTGCTTGTGCCACTAGAGCCAGTGCCGCCTGGGTTGAGTGTCAGACTGCTGGGTGCGTCCGTCAGCGTGAAGTTCGGCGCTGCCGTGACCGTCACAGCAACCGTGGTGGTTGCGGTCAGGCTGCCGGAGGTTCCGGTGATGGTGACCGTCGTCGTTCCCACGCTGGCCGAGCCGCTCGCCGTCAACGTGAGCGTGCTGGTGTTGGCCGTTGGGTTCGGGCTGAACCCCGCTGTGACGCCGTTTGGCAGGCCGGACGCGGCCAGACTGACATTGCCGGTGAATCCCAGCACGTCGGTCACCGTGATGGTGCTGGTGCCTCCCGCCAGGGTCGGAGTAATCGTCACGCTGCCGGGCGCGGCCGCGAGCGTGAAGCTGGGCGCTGCCGTGACCGTCACAGCAACGGTCGTGGTTGCGGTCAGGCTGCCGGAGGTTCCGGTGATGGTGACCGTCGTCGTTCCCACGCTGGCTGAGCCGCTCGCCGTCAATGTAAGCGTGCTGGTATTGGCCGTCGGGTTCGGGCTAAACCCTGCGGTGACGCCGCTCGGCAGCCCTGAGGCTGCCAAATGTACATTGCCCGTGAATCCGCCCGCGTCGGTCACCGTGATGGTACTGGTTCCTCCCGCAAGGGTCGGAGTAATCGTCACGCTAGGGGGCGCCGCGGTGAGCGTGAATCCCGGTCCCGAGGTTACCGTAAGGCTGACCGTCGTGGTTGCCGTCAGGCTCCCGGAGGTGCCGGTGATGGTCACTGTTGCCGGTCCCGTCGTCGCCGATGCGCTCGCCGTCAGCGTCAAGGTGCTCGTGGTGGTCGTGCTGGCCGGATTGAATCCTGCGGTGACTCCATTCGGCAAGCCCGAGGCCGCCAGGCTCACACTGCCCGTGAAGCCTCCCGCGGGAGTTACCGTGATCGTGCTGGTCCCATTCGTTCCTTGTGCGACGCTCACAGTCGTGGGCGCGGCGGCGAGAGTGAAACTGGCGGTACTCGGCCAATGGTTCACCAGATTGGCGGCGTTCACCGTCCCGATTCCCGTTGCGAAGTCCCAGCCGGTTTTCGTGCCGAATGCGGGATCATAGGCGCTGTTCGAAGTGGAGAGCACACCGTTTGTGGCCGCATCGAGGTAGCAGTTGTTCGCGCCGAGGCAATCCACGTCCATGTCGCCCAGGGTCACGTCGTAGAAGATGCACGAACTGCCGACCGTATTCCCCAGGCTTGAATTGCAGGAAGTGTCGCCGCTTGCGCCATACTCGGTCTTTGCCAGGCTGTAATAAACGGGATTCGGATTGCCTTGGCGCCCGCCGGCCTTCTGGTTCACCAGGGCCTGAATGCCCGCCATGATGGGTGAGGCGAACGACGTCCCTCCCGCTCCCGCCCAGGTCTCGGGCGTGCCGGAGCAGCCGCCTCCGTCACTATCGCAGAATGGATAATAGTGCCCCCAAATTCCGTTGGCGGAAAAGAGCGAGACATCGGGCATGTCGCGCACCCCGTCGCTGGGATTTCCAACCACCGATTGCCATGACGGCTTGGGCCATCCCAAGCAGGTCCCACTCACTACGCCAGACGTGGATGGCGATCCGGTGGCGCACCCGCTCGGTCCGCCGCTGCCCGCCGCCGTGGTCAAATTATTTTCTCCCTCGGCGCTGTTGCAAAAACCGGCCGTCCCGTAAGTTGTAGTAAAGCCAGAGAACTCCGCGCCTAGCAAACTGGCGCAGGAGTCGTTCCACGGAATCTCCGGGATATAGGACTTGGCCGATTCATAGGTCGACGAGTTGCTGGAGTTCCAATAGGTGCTTAGGGGGAGGCCTCCGGGAAGAGACGCATCATAAGTATCGCCGAAATCCGTTCCGCCCACAGCTACGTTATAAGGAGTCGATGCCCAACCGCTGACTCCGATCCCATACGTGTCGCTGGATTCCTGAGAGTTTGCGCTGCAACTCGCCGCGCCCTGATCGCCAGCGGAAACGAAAAACGAGACACCTTCCGTAACCGCCTGCTGAAAGGCAGAACTAAACGCTGCATTGGAGCCTGCCCCGTTGAAGGCTTCGCACTCGCCATAGCTCATGCTCATGACTGCCGGCGGCGTCGTGCTTTCGTTCAAGAGATTCAATATGGCGATCAAGCCGCCAAAGGTGGTCGTGTCACTGCACGACGCCAGTTCAATGGTGGCGCTGGGCGCGGCCGCGCTGGCATACTCGGCATCCAGGATCGCCTCCCCCTCGTCGCCATTCACTTCCGGGTCGCTACAGTTATTGGTGCCACTCGGCGGAGCCGGATGGACTTGCGTGAACGTGCCGCTGGTGTATGTCGAAAGGCCGAAGGTCGTTCGAAACGTAGTCCAATCCGGGGCGCTGAAAACATCCGTGTCTTCAATTACCACAATCGTCTGGCCTTGCCCTGAAATGTTTGCAGTAAAAAGCGGATTGAGATTGTAGATGGTCGCCAGATCGCCGGGAACGACTGCATAACATTCCCCTGTACAACCGCTAAAGGTGTAGTTTGACCGCGGTTTGTAATTGGTATGCGGCTTGAAATCGTGCAACGACACCACACCCACGATGGCCGGCGCCAGCGCGGCCGGAATTTGCGGATCGCTCATGTTGGCAAGGTGCTGCACGCCCTTCACATCCAAATGATGAATTTCTGTGTGGAAGGCCGCTCGCACTTCACCCGCCGTCCCGGAAAAATCGATCAACAGCCCGTTCTCATACACCACATTGACCGTGAACCCATGCGATTCCAACCATCGCGTGATCGTGTTGAGATCCTGCGTCGCCAACCCGAATCTCTCTCCGTATTCCTTCGCGGTGAGCCATTGATGAAAGTTCGGCGAGGACGGATCCTGAAGTTCATCAATGTACTGGCCGAGCTCCTGCTCCTGTTCCGCCGACCGCTTCAACTGGAGCAGCATGTGATCCATCGCAAGGTTGTCAGTGACCAACCCGCGATCGTTTTGCTTGTTCGCCTCCGGCCGGGTGTTTCCCGCGAGGGTGACCAACTTGCTTTCGTCCACATTCTGCGTAATCAGAACCGGACGGCTATTTTGGGCTTGCGCCGTGAGGCCGACGAAGAGGGAAAAAGAAGCCAGAATCGCCAAAAGCAGGAAGCCCGATGACGTACGTCGCATGGTCACTCCTTGGGTGCAGCATGAATTCTTGTTGGACTCGAAGCATTATCCATCGCTTCTCTCTGTCTGAGCAAGAGATTCTTTATGGGGTTGCACGACTAGGAAATATTAGTTGCCGCTTTAACAAGAAATTGACATTTACCGGCGCCAAGTTGGCGCTCTTCGTCCAGTTCCAGCCCGCGCAGCTTACACCTCTGCCAGTTCTTCTTCCAGCAGTTGCTTGTTATAGAGCTCGGTGTAGTAGCCGTTGCGGGCTATCAGTTCGTCGTGGGTACCCAGTTCGACAATACATCCCTGGTGCAGGACCGCGATGCGGTCGGCATTGCGGACGGTGGAAACGCGATGCGAAATGAAGATCGTCGTGCGTCCGCGCATAATTTCGCGCAGGTGATTCAGAATCTTATCTTCGGTGTGCGTGTCGACGCTGGAGAGCGCGTCGTCGAGAATGAGAATCTGTGGACTCCGCAGCAGGGCGCGTGCGATGGCGGTGCGCTGCTTCTGCCCTCCGGAGAGCGTGATGCCCCGCTCGCCCACCATCGTGTCGTAGCCTTCCGGGAAACCTTCGATTTCGCGCGCGAGGTTGGCCGCCTCGGCCGCCGCTTTCACATCGGCGAGGGATGCCTCGCCTTCTTCCTCCCCAATGCCGAACGCAATGTTTGCGCGGATGGTGTCGCTAAAAAGAAACGTTTCCTGCGGAACAAAGCCAATGTGGCGGCGTAGGTCGTCGAGAGGGAACTGGCGGATCGCGCGCCCGTCAATGAGTACCGTCCCGGGCGCGGCATCGTAGGCGCGTGGGATCAGATTGACCAGCGTCGTCTTCCCGGACCCAGTCGGTCCGACGAGGGCCAGGCTCGATCCAGCCGGAATTCGCAGGTTGATGTCCTTGAGCACGGAGACGCCGTTGTAGCCGAAGTTGAGATTGCGAAATTCAATCTCGCCAAGAAAATCGGGCGACTGGGTCATCTGCACTGGTTGATCTTCCGATGGCCCGATGGCCCGATCACCCGATGACCCGATCTGCACTTCATCCGCGATCTCCGGCTGCTGCGAGAGAATTTCTTCAATCCTCACCATCGACGCGGTTCCGCGTTGGAAGATGTTGATGACCCACCCCAGCGCGATCACCGGCCAGGTGAGCTGCATCATGTAGGTGTTGAAGGCGACGAAATCGCCTACGTTCATCTTTCCCGTGAGGACCTGTCGTCCGCCCAGCCATAGCACAATCACAACGGCGGCCCCGAGCATGAGTTCCAGCGTCGGCCAGAGCATTCCCATCAGCCGAACCAGCCCCAGGCTGCGCCGGATGTACTCCTGGTTGGCGCCCTCGAAAGCGGCAATTTCAGCCTGTTCCTGCACGTAAGCTCGAATAACGCGCGCGCCCGAGAAATTTTCCTGCGCCCGTGCCGAAATATCGGAGAACATGGCCTGAATGCGTTCAAAGCGCTCATGAATGCGCCGTCCAAAATGCTGGATGACAATACTGGCAATGGGCAGCGGCAGAAACGCGAAGAGTGTGAGCTTCGGGCTGATGGCCAGCATGAACCCAAGCGCGCCGGCGGTGAACACCAGAGTGTTCGCCGAATACATGATCGCCGGCCCGAGCAGCATCCGGACCGCGTTCAGGTCGTTCGTGGCGCGCGCCATGATGTCGCCCGTGCGATTGCGCTGGTAATAAGAATAAGAGAGCCGCTCCAGGTGCGCGAAGAGATCGTTGCGCAGGTCGAACTCAATATCCCGCGAGATGCCGATGACCACCCACCTCGTCAGGAATTGAAACACTCCCTTGATCAGCGCGATGGCGACAATCAGCAGCGAATAGGTGAGAAGCTTCTGGCGGGTCACACCGGAGTGAAGATCGTTAACGGCGCGCCGCAAGACTTGCGGAAACAGGACCCAGACTCCGTTGTTCAATAAAACGCAGACGCCGCCCCAGAGGAAGCTGCTGCGGTAGCGCTTCACATACGGAACGAGGGGGCGTAGTTTCTTTGGCACCATGATGCGCGGACTCGCGATCCATCTGAGCGCGATTTCTCGTAGATGAAATTGTAGCAGCCGTGGGTACGCAGTTTCGCCGCGATGGGACAAGCCTTGGAACAAAAGTAAAAAACGCGGCCGTGAGCAGCAAAGCGGTCCAGACCGACAACATGCCAGCGGCGAACATCAGTCCCGAGTAGAGCAGGTCGGCGCGTTCCATTGGTTTCTCCAGTGGGGAAGCCGGAAAAAGCCGGGCGAGGTGGTAGATCGGTTCCTCGCCCGGTATGGAGAGAGACTGTTAGAAGAAAGACTTAGTTCTCGGGAGGAGGCGGCCCGTGCTTGCCCCCGTGCTTACCCATGTCCGATTCGTGACTGGCCTCCAATTGCGCCAGCTTGGTCTTCTGGTCGGGCGTCAGAATCTGCACAATCTCGGACCTGATGCGAGCGTGCGCGACTTCCATCTCGATCATGGTCTGCGAGTTCTGCGTGGCCAGGGCGCGCGTCTTTGTTTCGTCGAACGGGCCGCTCGCCTCAAGCGTTTTCATGGCTTCGTGGTTCTGATGCATCTGCTCCATCAGCGGCTTCATGGCAGGCTTCTCTTTTTGGAAAATCGCTTTGACTTGGCTCTGTTGATCGCTGGTCAGATCAAGCTGTTTGAGCATGTGGTGGAATTCTTCGGGTCCGCCATGACCGTGCCAACCCTGGGCAAACGCGGCCACCGCCAACATCACAGCGGCGCCGATCGTGAGAATGCGGTTACGTGTCGATTTCATTGGAACTCCTTTGGAAACTCTTCAAGATCTTGTGGGGTCCGGGAGGCAGCCCGAACGTCTACAAGCATAAGAACACGACTCCGGAAACAATGCGGTAAAGAGTTGGTCAAGCGCGGTAAAGTTTTGTAAAGGCGGAAATCCGCTCTTGGCCTTTCGCTTTTCGCGAAAGGCCAACCGCCAAGAGCGAACAGCGGTTTCCACCACAAATCACAAATCTTTACCCCACTCATACCCTTGAAGGTGGCATGATGACAACAATGGATCATGTCCTCGTGGTGGATGACGATGTCGAACTCTGCGGCCTGGTGCAGGAGTACCTGACCGCCGAGGGCTTCAGCCTGAAAGCCTTTCACGACGGTGAAAAAGGACTTGAGCAGGCGCTCACCAATCAGTACGCGCTCGTCGTCCTCGATGTCATGCTGCCCGGGATCAATGGCTTCGAAGTGCTGCGCCGCATTCGCAGCGTGTCGAAAATTCCGGTGCTCCTGTTGACGGCTCGCGGCGAAGACGTGGATCGCATCGTGGGCCTGGAAATCGGCGCCGACGATTATCTTCCCAAGCCCTTTAACCCGCGCGAACTGGTGGCCCGAATCCGCGCCATTCTGCGCCGCGCCAAGCCGGGCAACGCGGCGAACGATGTCCCGGAGGTGTTGATCGTGGGCGACGTGGAACTGGACCCCGCGACCCGCAGTGTGCTGCGCGCGGCCCAACCGGTCGATCTGACGTCTGTCGAATTCAATCTGTTGGAAGTCCTGCTGCGCGAGGCAGGGCGAGTGGTGACCCGCGAGCGGCTGGTGAATGCCGTGCTCGGTCGCAAATTTATGGCGTTTGATCGCAGCATCGATATGCACGTCAGCAAAGTGCGGCGGAAGCTGGGTGATTCCGAAGACAGCAGCGACCACATCAAGACCATTCGCGGCGTGGGCTACATGTTTGCGCGCCCCGCCGTGAAGGGGAAGAAATAATTCGCTGCTAGCTGCTGGCTACTAGCCAACTCTGTTTGCTAGAAGCCAGCAGCTAGAAGCTGGAAGCGTTCTCAGAAGATAATGAAAAGCCTCTTCCTCAAAATTTTCCTGTCCTTCTGGGCCGCGCAAGCGCTCTTCCTCGTGCTGGCGATTCTGGTCACGATTGCCCTCAGCCCGGCGCGGCACGGCATCGAGGGTGAGGGGCCGCAGATTCTCGCGGAAATCGTGAACGCCTACATGAGCGGTGGCGAACCCGCCGCCCACGACTACGTGGAAGATCTCTGGCGCAAGCAGCACGTCTGGGCAACGGTGTTCGATCCGTCGGGCCATGAAATCTCCGGTCGCCATCCGCGCATGGAAGATCTTGGGCCGGGTGGCCCGCCGCCGGATAGTCCGATGCGTGGCGGTCCGCCACGCCACCGCGGCTGGATCGACAGCCTTCTGCCCGATCGTGTCATCCGGCAGGCGCTGACTCTCGACGGCAAACGCTACACGCTGGTCCTGGTGCTGCCGCAGGGGCCGAGAATATTTTTCGGTCCGCACGACATCCCAGCTCTCGGAATTACCATTGCCATCCTGACCTCGGGACTGATGTGCTATCTGCTGGCATGGTCCATGACCAGCCCGGTCTCGCGCCTGCGCAAAGCGGCGCAGAGCCTCGCAGCGGGCGACCTGAGCGCGCGCACCGGAGCCCCCGCGAACGGCCGCCGCGACGAACTTACCGAACTGATGCGCGATTTCGATCGCATGGCCGAACGCATCGAAGGCCTGGTCGATTCGCAATCGCGCCTGCTGAAAGACGTCTCGCACGAACTGCGCTCTCCACTGGCCCGGCTCAGTGTGGCGTTGGGCCTGGCGCGGCAACGCGCTACGGCCGACGCGCCTCCGGAACTCGAACTTGCGCTGAACCGCATCGAACTCGAAACCGACCGCCTGAATCAACTCATCCAGCGTCTGCTGACCATTTCTCGCCTCGAGTCGGGGACCGACGGCCTGAGAAAAACTACGGTCTCACTGCGCGAACTGGTGGAGCAGGTGGCCCACGATGCCGAATTCGAATCTCCCGGACGGGGCTGTCGCGTCGCCACATTAGCCGCCAATGGCAAGAATAAAGATAAAGAGAAAGACGACGAATTTCTCGTCGAAGCTGACCCCGACCTGCTCCGCAGCGCGGTCGAGAACGTCGTGAGGAACGCCACACGTTATACTGCTGAAGGTACGACGGTGGAGGTGCAACTGGAACGCCAGCCCGCGGATGGCAAGGAACAAATGATTGTTCGCGTGCTCGATTCCGGCCCCGGCGTGCCCGAGGAAGCGTTGCAGAAGATCTTTGAGCCCTTTTACCGGCTCGATGATGCCCGCAACCGCGACACCGGAGGCGCGGGCTTGGGCCTCTCCATCGCGGATCGCGCCATCAGGCTGCACGGCGGGCAACTTCGTGCATCCAACCGCCAAGAAGGTGGGCTAGAGGTTGAAATCCGGATTCCGGCTAGTCTTCCTACTCAGGGGTTTGCTCTTCCCGCTCATTCCTGATAAAAAAATGTTTCAGCCACAAGCCTAGTTCTCCGGTTACAGCTGGCAGGGCATCGCCTGCGGACGGGAGGCGGCTGACCACCCCAATCAGCGCAAGAGCGCGCCGGTTGAGATCTCTTGGGAGTACAGATGTCGAAGAAAATAGCCTTTGCGGTTGCGCTCGTGGGCCTGTGCGCCCTGAGCTTCGTCCTGATCAGTTGCGGCAGTTCCTCGTACCGGCCCACGACTACCTTGTACGTACTGACCGAGGGGGTCACCAGCCAGGGAAACGCCTCCGGCTTTGGCAACAATGTGAGTTCCTTCGCCATCGATTTGGATAACGGCGGTCTCTCGCTGATCAATTACAACGCCAGCACCTGCCCCACGGCGGCCAGTGTCGCCAATCCCGAACCCTGCGGACTTCCCTTGAGCATTTTGCTCGACCCGACCGGCGCCACCGCGTTCGTCCTCGACCAGGGCCTGCCCTCCGCCGGCGTTGCGCCCGCGATCTATTCCTACACGGTGAACTCCGACGGGAGTCTCGGCTCGCCGAATCTCGCCGCGACCCTGACACTCGGAGATCTGCCCGTTGCCATGACGCGCGACCCCGCAGGGCAGTTCTTGTTCGTGATCGATGAGGGGACGAACCCGACGCCGCAAAACTGCGGCCAGGCACCGAACCCGGTGACTATCCAGTGTGCATCCATTAACGTTTTTTCCGCGAAGCCTGGCTCTACGACTTTGTCTCCGGTAACAGGAAGCCCGTTCCCCGTGAACCGTACTCCGAGCGCTCTTTCGGTGATCCCATTCACGCCGCCCGTTGGCAGCACTCTGCCCTGCACGGCTACAGCGGATCTTCTCTTCGTAACCTACAACTCCGACCCGGTTCATCAAAACGACAATACCTTCAGCGCCTACTGTGTCGATTCCTCCGCGGGTTCCTCCGGCAACGTGATCGATCTAACGCCGAATTCGCCGTATGCCATCGCCAGCACTCTTCCCACCGCGGTCATCGCCGTCAACACCAACCCGGCGGGGGAGAATACCGGCGGAGTGTTTCTCTATGTGGGCAGCCAGCCGCCCGACTCAGGCGCCCTAAGTATGTTCCAGGTATGCACCCAGGTCGGGCAGGGGAACTGCACCTCCCCGACGCAAGTGAACAACGCGACTCTGGTGCCGGTCGGAGCGCAGCCGCCCACCACGGGCGCAGATCCAGTGGCCATGATGGTGGATCCGACCAATAACTATCTCTACGTGTTGTGCGAACTCTCCAACCAGGTGTTTGGGTATCGCATCACCACCTCGTCCGGCGCGCTCACTCGGCTCAACCCGGTGTACGAACCGACCGGATCGGACCCGACATCGTTGGCGATGCAACCGAGCACCGAATCGAGCAACGAGTACCTGTTCGTTTCCAACAGTAACTCGGACAGCATTTCAGGCTTCAACGTGAGCACCACCACCGGAGGATTGACACCCCTGAGCCCAACCCTAAGCAACCCCGGGCCGACCGGAATGGCAGCGCAATAAACCACTCGGGCCATGGTCCGATCATGGTCATCGAAACCCCACTGCGATCTTAAGGGTTTCGATGACCCGATGACCAGATCACCGGATGATTACGTTGGCATCCGAAGTATTAAGTACCCGCCGATAAGTCCGAACACCAGATCCGGAGACCATGCCGCCACCGCCGGCGGCAGTTGGCTCAAATTGCCCATCGCTTCGAACAGGCCATTGATCGTCCAATAGACCACCCCGATGCCAATGGCGGTCGCGACTCCCGCGACTGCCGACCTCTTGCCCGCCGAAAGCGCGAACGGAATCGCCAGCACCGCCATCACCAGCGTGATCAGCGGATAGGCAATCTTCTTTTGCAGTTGTACCCGCAGGCGCACAACGTCAAAGCCGCTCTGCTCCAGATCGTGAATGTAGCGGCGTAGTTCTTCGTAACTCATTTCCGACGATTGTTTGATTTCCTTCTTGAAGTACGACGGCGTTTCCGCCAGTTCGGGATAAGTCGCGACGTCGAACTTGCGGTAGCTCTCGATCGCAGAGCCGTTCAGGCTTCGCTCCCACCCCTCCTCATAGACCCACCGGCCCATCGATTCCGACCAGTGCGCGCGGTCGGCGGCAATGCGATGTGTGATCTGGAACGTGTGCGGATCGAACTGAAAGATCGAAACGCCGCCGAACACATCGCGGTCGGGATCGAAGAATTGATAGTAATAAATGTCGGAGTGCTGGCCGAAGATCCACTTGCGATCGGGGCGCAGGTAGGTCTGCGCCGGTTTGCCTTTGATCTGGTTGCGCAGCGCGTCTTGCCGCTTGTTGGTGTAGGGAAGATAGAACTGGTCCGACACAAAGAGCACGCCCGCAACCAGCAGGGAAGCGAGCAGCACCGGAACGACAATCCGGTACAGGCTGATGCCGGTGGCTTTGATCGCCGTGATTTCGTTCGATCGCTGCAGCAGCCCGAAAGTGATCAACACCGCCAGCAGCATGCTCAGAGGCGTGGTGTTGTAAAGAAAATAAGGCGCGACATTGAGCAGGTATTCGCCCACCGTCAGCGGCGAAACCTGGTTCCGCAGGATGTCTCCCAGCAACTCAAACAGTGTGAACACCAGCAGAAGAAGAAGAAAAGCCGCGACAATCATGGCTAGATAAAGTGCAAATCCGCGCAACACATAATCGTCGAGAATCGTGGGGAACCGAAGATTGAACAGGCGTCTGGGCGTAGGAATTTTACGCGCGACGCTCTCGCCCGGAGCCATCTGCGACGCCGCGCCATTCCGTTCCAGAACACTGGCCGCAGAGGAGCCTCCAAACCATGAAGTCAGCCTCGACGCTCTGAACCATGCTGTTCGGAACCATGATCGTCTGAAGAAGGACCAGACGCCGGCCAACTCAATCGGCCGCCGTTCCGACTGCCAAAGCAGAAAAACTCCCCCCACCAGAAACACAAAGTCGGCGAGCCATACGCCGGCGGCGGGCGAAACGCGTCCCTGCCTCGCGAACGATACTCCGATCAAAGAAATCGAATAGTAGAGAAACACCAGCAGAATGGTCAGCACAAATCCGCTCGACTTGCCGCCCTTCTTCGACGAGAGTCCAAGCGGAATACCCACCAGCGCCAGCACGATGCAGGCGGTCGGCAGCGCCAGGCGGCGATGATATTCAATCAGGCTCCACCGCCGGCTCGCCGTGTCGCCGGTTCTCGCCATGCGCAGCAGATCGCCCACCTTCACCTCAGCCAGCGACGTAGGTTCATGCTCCTGATTGCTTTGCGCCGTCGGGATCTGGAGCGGAATGTCCGTGGTCTGGAAAGTGGAGATCTGGTACTGGTCTGGATTCTTGGGATCGGATTCGTGCGTGGAACCATTTGTAAGATGCAAATCCAGCCTGTCGGGTCCCTGGCTAACCAGCAATCCCTCGCGCGCTAAACTGATTCTCGGCGCCGCCGGGTCCGTCAAATCCGCTAGGAACACGCCCTTCCACAAAGCCCCGCCCGACATCGCCTTAACGTCCTGCACGTAAAGAATGATCTTCGGAAAGCCTTCGTAAAATACCCGAGGCTGAACTTCGAACGACGCTTGCGAAGACTTGAGATTATCCTCGAGCTGTCCCAGCGCGGCCAGCGAGCGGGGCGCCAGATAAACGCTGTTGCCGAGCGCAAGCAGCCACGCTACCACCACAAAAATCGAGATCACACGCAGGAAGGTCCACACGCCCAGTCCGCTGGCGCGCATCGCCGTGATTTCGCTGTCCGCGGCTAGACGGCTAAGCCCGATGAGAATGCCGACCAGCACGCCCATGGGAATCGTGTATGTGAGCGCCACCGGGACGGTAAAGAAAAAGACTTCGGCTACGCTAGGCAGCGGAGCACTATTGCGGACGACCAGTTCGAGAATGCGCCCCAGGTCGCGGGTGAAAAGTACAAAGGTGAAAACCGCCGCGCCGATCAAGGCGTGGGAGACGACTTCTCCCAGAATGTAGCGGGTGAGGATGCGCATCCGCAAAGGGTTGACTCATAGCGAGTCTAGCATGAGATCGGGGCCGGAGACCCACCGGTCATTGCACAATCCTGTCGCTACGCCTTCCTCAGAAACAGCGCTCCCAGCGGAGGCAGCGTCAGGCGCAGCGAATAAGGCCGTCCATGTGTTTCTTCAGCCAGAGCCTCCGTGCCTCCCATGTTCCCCATGCCGCTGCCGCCATATTCACGCCCGTCGCTGTTGAGAATTTCTTTCCAGTAGCCGCCCTCCGGCACGCCCACCATATATCCCAATCTCGGAACGGGTGTGAAGTTGCATGCGACGAGCACAGGGTTCTCGCCATCCTTGCCCTTGCGCAGCAGCGAGACGACGCTCATCGGCGCGTCATTGCAGTCCACCCATTCAAAACCGGCGGGGTCGCTGTCGAACCAGTGCAGCGCAGGCTCACTGCGGTAGAGGCGGTTGAGTTGCTCGACCCAGTTCATCAGGCCGCGATGCACCGGGTATTGCAGCACGTCCCAGTCCAGGCTGCGATCATGCGCCCACTCGCTCACCTGCCCGAACTCGCAGCCCATAAACAACAATTTCTTGCCCGGCTGCGCGAACATGTAGGCGAAAAGCAGACGCAGGTTGGCAAATTTCTGCCACTCGTCGCCAGGCATTTTCCCGATCAGCGATCCTTTGCCGTGTACCACCTCGTCGTGACTCAGCGGCAGTACGAAGTTCTCCTGGAACGAATACAGCATTCGAAAAGTCAACTTGTTGTGGTGATACTGGCGATGAATCGGGTCCTGGCTGAAGTACTCGAGCGTATCGTGCATCCAGCCCATGTCCCACTTCATGCCAAACCCCAGGCCGCCCAGATAGGTCGGCTTGGAAACCATCGGGTACGACGTTGACTCTTCCGCGAAAGTTTGAGTGTCCGGGTGCTCTTTGTAGGCTTCAAGATTGAAGCGCCGCAAAAAGTCGATCGCTTCCAGGTTCTCGCGCCCGCCAAACTTGTTGGGAATCCATTCCCCCTCTTTGCGTGAGTAGTCGAGGTACAGCATGGAAGCGACCGCATCCACCCGCAGGCCGTCGGCATGATACTTGTCGAGCCAGAACATCGCGCTCGACATCAGGAAGCTGCGCACTTCGCTGCGCCCGTAGTTGAAAATGAACGTCTTCCAATCGGGATGGAATCCCTGCCGCGAGTCGGAGTGCTCAAACAGGTGCGTGCCGTCGAAGAAAGCCAGCCCGTGGCCGTCGGAAGGGAAGTGCGACGGCACCCAATCTAAAATCACCGCGATTCCGTGCTGGTGCAGGTAATCCACAAAGTACATGAAATCCTGCGGCGTGCCGTAACGCGATGTCGGAGAAAAATATCCCGTCGTCTGATATCCCCACGAACCATAAAAAGGATGCTCCATGATCGGCAGCAGTTCGACGTGCGTAAACCCGAGCTTGTTGACGTAGTCGGCGAGGCGAGGCGCGATCTCGCGATATGTCAGCGACCGGTTGCCCTCCTCCGGAACGCGCATCCACGAGCCCAGATGTACTTCGTAAATCGACATGGGCGCGTGCAGGGAATTCGTGTCGGCGCGCTTCTTAAGAAAGGCCGCGTCGTTCCATGAGTAGTCGAGATCCCACACCACCGAAGCCGTGCGCGGCGGCTTCTCCGCGAAAAGTCCCACCGGGTCCGTCTTCTCGATCTGGTACCCGAGTTGCGTGGAGTCGATGTGGAACTTGTATAACGTCCCCTTGGCGACGCCAGGGATAAAGCCCTCCCAGATTCCCGACGAGCCGCGCGGCTGCAATTGATGCGATTGCGGGTTCCAGCCATTGAAGTCCCCGATGATCGACACCCGCCGCGCATTCGGAGCCCACACCCCGAAGACCGTGCCCTTGGTCCCCTTCGATTCCACCACGTGCGCGCCCATCTTCTCGTAAATGCGATAGTGGCTACCTTCGTTGAACAAATAAAAATCTTCGGAGGTCAGCAGGGAAACGTCGTAACGGACCGGAGAAAGTTCCTGCGTTGTAGGTTTCGGAGTCATGGGTTCACTTACCGTCAAGTGTATTCCAATTCAAACCGGAAGACCGGATGGTGTGGTGGCGGTGTCGGGTGCCCCGCCCAAAGCTCTGCTTGGGAGGGATTCCACAACTATCGCCCGCTTGGGCTTTCCTCTGATTCCCACTAAGGAAACTCTGATTAAGTCCTGGTTTCCACCGTGCACCCCTGTGCACCCCGTGGTTTATGCTTCCTGCCGACACTGAATCAGAGTTTCCTTAACGATGTTTCTCCTTCTGTGCCTCGCGTTTGGCCCGCGCCCAACCCTCCTTCACGCTCTGCCGCGCCCGCCCGAACGCCAGCGCATCCGCCGGAACATCGTCCGTAATACAACTCGCGGCCGCAACGTACGCTCCCCGCCCAATCTTGACAGGCGCAACCAGCGTCGAATCGCTGCCGATGAACACGCCATCTTCGATGACTGTCTTGTGCTTGTTGACTCCGTCGTAATTGCACGTGATCGTCCCCGCGCCAATGTTCACGCCTTCACCGATTTCCGCGTCGCCCAGATAGCTCAGGTGATTCGCCTTCGATCCCTTGCCCAGCTTGATTTTCTTGGTCTCGACGAAGTTCCCCACATGAGCGCCCTCGCCTACCTCGCTTCCAGGGCGCAGATGAGAATATGGACCCAGCACGGCTCCCGCGCCGATGCGCGAGTCTTCCATGATCGTCCCCGGCCGAACCGTGACCCCGTTGCCAAGCACGGAATTCCCGATCACGCTGTACGACCGTATCCGGCAATCCGCGCCAACTTTGGTCGAGCCGAGCAACTGCACAAAGGGCTCAATCACCGTATCTGCACCCACTTCCACGTCGCTGTCGATCACGCAAGTGTGCGGATAGAAAATCGTAACCCCCGCATCCAGCAGCTCGCGGCACTTCGCCAGCCGCAGCCGCGCGTCGAGCATCATCATCTCGGCCCGCGTGTTGCTCCCCAGGATTTCGCCCGCATCCGCGGTCTTGATCGCAACCACTTTCTTGCGCGCCCGCTGAAATACCGCCGCCATATCCGTGAGGTAATACTCCCCATGCGGATTCGCCGTGGAAAGCCGGTCGATGTACTCATACAAAGCGTGCCCATCGAACGCATAAAACCCGGAGTTGATCTCGTGGATCCTCTTCTGCCGTCGGTTCGCCGACTTCTCCTCGACAATCGCCTGCACCTCCACGCCCCGCGCGCCCTTGCGAATCACCCGCCCATATCCATACGGATTGTCGAGATCGGCGCTGAGCAAGGTCATGGTCGCTTTCTGACCGCGGTGAAAGTCGCTGAGCTTCCGCACCGTTTCCGCCGTAATCAGAGGAGCGTCGCCGGAAAGCACAAGCACCTGGTCATACCCCGAAAGCGCTTCGCGCGCCGCCATGAGCGCGTGTCCGGTGCCGCGCTGCTCGGCTTGCAGCACGAAGTTCACGCCCGTGGCGCGGACCGCCTCCCGCACCCGCTCTGCTTCATGGCCGACGATTACAAAGACGTTTTGCGCCGGCACGACCTTCACAGCCGTGGCGATCACATGCGCCAGAATCGGCTTGCCGCCGATTTCGTGCAGAACCTTGGGATGTTTCGATTTGAGCCGCGTACCCTTGCCCGCCGCCATAATCGCGATGGCGATGCGTGAGGTTTGTGGGTTCGATAGGGAAGACTTCGATTTGGATTTGGGCGCTTGAGCCATGCGTAAACAATATACCGCGACCGCTCAACTGCGAATCGTATGCCGCTCCGGCGCTTGCGCCATCAGCGCCATCAGGTCGTGTGCCACGCGATCCGTCGCGTGCCGTGCCGTTGCGCCCTCCACCAGATAGTCTCCCAGCACCGGGCACACTCCCAGCGCCTCGATCGCTTCCAGATCCGCCCCAATCTGCGAAGCTCCCTCCAGCGCGTACTTGGCTTTCATCTCCGGCGATGCCGCCTTGCCATTGATCAGAGCGTAGTCGAACAGTTGGACGCCAGCATGGCGATTCAGCGCCAGAATGTGATCCGCCGCGGTTAAGCTAAGACTTTCATTTACTTGCGTCATTAAATTGCAAACAAACACCTTAATGGCGGCAGATTCAGCGATCGCCTGAGGGATTCTCCGGACCAGCAAATTCGGAATCAGGCTCGTAAACAGCGATCCCGGACCAATCGTGATCAGGTCGGCGTTGGCGATCGCCTCCAGCGTCTGCGGTAGCGGCTCAACGTCAGGAGGCACCAAAGCCAACTCCCGAATCTTGCCCTTGCCTTTGCTCGCCGTAATCTTGGTCTCGCCGCGGACTTTCGTTCCATCTTCGAACGACGCCTCCAGTTCCACGCTCGACATGGTCGCCGGATAGATGTGCCCGCGCGTCAGCAGAATCTCCGACGACAACCGGATCGCTTCCGCAAAGTCTCCGGTGATGGAAGTCAAGGCCGCGAGAAAAAGATTTCCGAAGCTGTGCCCTTCCAGTCCCGATCCTTTGTCAAAGCGGTGCTGAAACAGCCGCGACAGTAGCGCTTCGTCTTCCGAGAGCGCCACGATGCAGTTCCGCACATCGCCCGGCGGAAGCATGTTGAATTCCTTGCGCAGGCGCCCGCTCGATCCGCCATCGTCGCTCACCGTCACCACGCCCGACAATTCGCGAATGGTGGGCTGGCCGGATGCCGTCAGCGCCGGCGTCGTGACGTAACGCTTCAACCCCTTCAGCAACGTGGAGAGGCCGGTGCCGCCCCCGATCGCCACCACGCGCAACTCGGGGCCAGCCTTGCCGCTATCGGATGAGTTTGTGCGCAACGGGGGAAGCATACCGCCTCAATCGGAATTGCAGAGGTCAGAAATTGCAGAGGTCAGAGGTCAGATTGCAGAGGTGAAAACCCCACAGCTCGCACCGAGTGATTCTCACCTCTGCAATCTGACCTCGAACCTCTGACTTTCAGCTAGTACGCGCTCGCTTCTTCTTCCTGCGGTTCCGCTTCTTCGCCGCCCGGGTCCGGATACAACAATTCCGTAAAGCGCGGATCTTCCGCCAGATTTTGGAAGTCGGTGTCGTTCCGCGCCTGGAAGCGCAGCGCGGGTTTCACTTCAATCGCCGCTCCGAGCGTCTTCATCGATTCCTCGATGTGGCCGGTCAGGCAATCCAACGCCGCCAGCCCGTACAGAACGTACTCGGACTTCGGATTCTGCTTCAACAGCTTGTCGAGATGCTCGCGCGCCGTCACGTAATCGCCCGAGTTGATCAGCGACACAGCGTAGTCGTAATGTTCTTCCGTCGACTTGAACTGCAGCGCTGTCTTATCCAGGTTCTTGTCGCAGGTCAGGATGTGCACCTGTGCCCGGTCGACCAGCGCCTTGTCCGGCCCGGTCAACGCCTTCTGCAAGTGGCCTTTGGCCTTCTCGAACTTATGTTCCTGCAACGCGCGCAGCCCTGACTCGTAGTTCTGCACCGCCTGTGTGTGTCGCGGATCCTCGACCACCCGTTTCTTGGGAGCTACTTTCAGTGCCATCAGACCACCTTATGTTTCAGAATTGAAAGTCCAGAATTAGAATCGAAACGCGTACATCAAAACTCAAAAATCGCGATCCAGCTTAGGGAGCTCTGATTAAGTCCCGGTTTCCCCCGTGTACCCTGTGGTTCATGCTTTCTGCCGACACCGAATCAGAGTTTTCTCAGTTGATGCTGGCCGAGGTCGCGAGATCGATCGTCTTAAAATCGCCCCTGACAATGCCGACGCGAATCTGTTCCGCCGACTTGTGCTGCTTGTACATCGTATAGGTGTAATAAAGCTCTTTGAGACAGGTGCTGCACTCCGCGCCGTGCGTGCCTGAAAAGCAGCTGTGCAGGCTGGTGTGCCGCATGCTGCGGTCGCAGTAGCAATAACAAGGCTGCTGGTAAATCACCTTCGGAATCTTCGCCGCCAGCTCGTAAGCATGTGTCTGATACGGAAACTGTCCGTTCGATCCCAAAAGCTGATCCTTAGTCAGAATCGGCGGAAGCTTTTCTCCCGCCGCCGGAGGGCCGCCATGAAAGTGCGGAACGTCCTGGTCGGGTTCCGATCGCAGCCACGGCGCCGAAACCATCGTGACCGTCAAAAACATCACCGCCGACGCAAGAATCCGTGTACGCATGCCTTGCAACCTCAAACCCCTATTTTACCTGAAGGTGCTGGATTCGGGATTACCGGACGGGTTCCGGGCCGCGTACCGAGCGGGGTCGTCGCCGCCACGTACGGATGAGGTTTTGTCATCCCGAGCGACCGGGGCCCCCAAGCAAGCCGCTTTTGCTTGCTGGGGTGGGGGAGCGAGGGACTTGCAGTCCGCCGCAAACGCACGCCTCGCTTAGCTCGGGATGACAATTACAAAAAGTACCTACCCCAGCTTCTCAAAAAACAAACAAATCGTCTCAATTCCCCGATGAAAATTCGGAATGTGAAACTTCTCGTTCGGAGCATGCAGATTGTCGTCAGGCAGCCCAAAGCCCATCATCACCGACGGAATCTTCAGCTCATCCTGAAAGTCGGTCACGATTGGAATCGACCCGCCGCAGCGAATAAACACGGTCTCTTTCTTGAACGTGTCGTGCAGCGCCTCGGTCGCCGCCTTGATGTAGCGGTTGTCGGTGCCCACCACCGATGCCGGTCCCTTGCTCCAAACCTTGATCTTGAGCTCGATCCCTTTGGGCGTTAGTTTCTTGACGAACGCCGTGTAGCGCTTCAGGATGTCCTCCGCGTCCTGGTTCGGCACCAGACGCATGGAAACCTTCGCCGACGCCTTCGCCGGAATCACCGTCTTCGCTCCCACCGCCACAAACCCGCCCGGCATCCCATGTACCTCAAGCGTAGGACGCGCCCAGGTCCGGTACAGCACCGAATATCCCGGTTCGCCCGTCAGCACCTTCGACCCAACTTCTGCCTTGCGATACTTCTCTTCATTAAACGGCAGCCGCTTCCACGCCTTCAGCTCATCCTTGCTGGGCGCTTTGACATTCTTATAAAAGCCCGGAATCAGCACCTTCCCCTTCGAATCTTTCAGTTTGCTGATGATTTCCACCAGCGCAAACAGCGGATTCGGCGCCGCGCCGCCATACACGCCCGAATGCAGGTCGGTCTTCGCCCCCACCGCTTCAATCTCCGTGTACACCAACCCGCGCAGGCCGACGCACAGCGTGGGAATATTCGGCGCGAACAGTTCCGTATCGCAGACCAGCGCGAAATCCGCTTTCAACTTCGCTTTCTGCTTCTTGACATACTCTGCGATCGCTTCGCCGCCCACTTCTTCTTCGCCTTCAAAAATAACCTTGACGTTGATCGGCAGCTTGCCGCCATGCGCCTGCATCAGCGATTCGAGCGCCTTGACTTCCATCCAAAGCTGCCCTTTGTCGTCGACCGCGCCGCGCGCGTAAATGTTGTTGTTGCGCTCGGTCGGCTCAAACGGCGGAGTGTGCCATTCCTCCAAAGGATCGGGCGGCTGCACGTCGTAATGTGCGTACATCAAAACCGTCGGCTTGCCCGCCGCATGCAGCCAGTCGGCGTAAAGCAGGGGATGTCCCTTGGTCGGGATGACTTCGACATTCTCCATCCCGATGCGGCGCAGATCGGCCGCCACAAATTCCGCCGCCTTCAATACGTCGCCTTTATGTTCATCAAGCGTGCTGACGCTTGGAATGCGGAGAAGAGCCTTCAATTCGTCAAGAAAACGAGCCTGATTACTGCGGGCAAAATCCACTGCCGGGGAAGCCATACTCGGTTGCCTTTCTGGCGCCGCAAGGCGCACCTACCGCAAAAAGATGATCGCTGGAAACGGTTCAGTATATACCCTGCATGGTGCACCGCGACCTGCGAATTGGGTGTACAATTGCCGCCGTTCTGAAGTCGAGACGTTGTGAAGTCACGAAAGGAGATTTCGGATGAAACGAATGATAGGGCTGCTGCTGGGAACGTGTTTGATAGCAGGCTGCGCCGTCGTCGCGGCGCAGGAGCACTCAGAAGGCACGATGCCACCCAAGATCCTGAGCGTCACCCGGGAGTGGACGAAGCCAGGCAAGAACGGCCCATCGCACGAGAAAACGGAGAGCGCCTTTGTCCAGGCACTGACCCGCGCCAAGTGGCCCACCCACTACCTGGCGGCGGAATCGTTGTCTGGGAAACCCCGCGCTCTCTTCTTTATCGCCTACGACTCCTTTGATGCGTGGGAAAAAGATATGAAGTCGGCGGAAAAGGACAGAGCTCTCACCGCTGAACTGGATCGCGCCAACGTGGCCGATGGCGATTTGCTCTCCGATGTGGATCAGGCCGTAATGGTCTTTCGCGAAGACTTGAGCCTTCGACCCGGGGTCGATATCCCCCACATGCGCTACTTCGAAATTTCACGCTTCCACGTCAAGCAGGGACATGACAAAGACTGGGAAGCGCTGGCCAAAATGTATCAGTCCGGGTTCGAGAAAATCTCGGACGTCCACTGGGCGATGTATCAAGTCCAATACGGCCGGGAAGATGGCACCTACATTCTTTTCAACCCGATGAAAACCGCTGCCGAGATTGACAGCGGCTTCGGAAACTGGATGAAGTTCTCTGCGGCCATGGGGGAAGACGGCATGAAGAAGCTCGCCGAGCTCACCGCAGCCACGGTGGATTCCAGCGAGTCGAATTTGTTCATCTTCAACCCGCGAATGAGCTACGTTTCGGAAGACTGGATCAAAGCCGATCCGGAGTTCTGGAAGCCCAAGCCAGCCGCCACTGAGCCCGCCAAGCCCGCCAAGAAACCAGCGGCCCAGTAGAACTGGCCGGGGCGCGCTGGATTGCGGTGCCCACAGGAGAGCCTTGCACGCCGGTGTTGGCGGATCGAGACCCGCTGATTCGCCAACACCTTGCAAATTACGCAATCGTCTCTACCTTGGAAATCGTTCCGCCCCAAATGCCTTTAGCTCAAACTCTGGCTTCTCCCCGGCCATCACCTGCCCCATCACCGTCGCCGTCACCGGCGCCAGCAAAATCCCATCCCGAAAATGCCCGGTCGCCACAAAATATCCCGGTGTCGCCGTCGCGCCCAGAATCGGCAGCTTGTCGGGAGTTCCCGGACGCAGCCCCGCCCACGTCTCCAGAACACGCGCGTCAGCCAGTCGCGGCACCAGATCCATCGCCGCCTGCCGCAATTTCGAGATCGTCTCCGACACCGTCTCTTTATCGAACCCCGCCTCCTCCGATGTTGCCCCGATCGTCATGCGTCCGTCGCTGCGCGGAATCAGATAAACGTCCTGGGGCCAGCCGATGGTCCGCACCACGTGCCGCACCATTTCTTTCTCCGGCATGTCGACGCACAGCATCTGTCCTTTGACCGGTCGCGTCGGGAATGAATGCGGCGAGATCTGCCCCGCCCAGGCCCCAGCGCAATTCACCACCACGCCCGCCGCGAATTGCGTTCTACTGGTCCGTACGCCGCATACCTTGCCGTCCGCCACTTCCACGGCCAGTACCTCTTCGCCGGACGAAAACTCAACCCCGCGATGCCGCGCGGCGGCGATGGCAGCTGCCGTCAGATGTCGAGGATCGACGCAGCGTTCCTTCACAAAAAAGCCAGCGGAATCCTTTGCCCGCAATGCTGGCTCTAATTCCTCCAGCGGCCTAGGCAGAGCAGAACCCGGGCCGTGCCCCGTCTTCCTACTGACGAAAATCAGCGTCCCCACCGCCCTCAAATCAATTTTCAGTCCCGACTCATTCTCAAGCTCGCTCACAAACTCCGGATACATTCCCGCGCTAGCCGTCGCCAGTTCCCGCAGTTCGGGCTGCGTTTCCAGCGGAAAGTCGCACAACATCCCGCCCGCCGCCCACGAAGCCTCGCGCCCGGGCTCGCCTTTCTCCACCACCAGTACCCGCAGTCCGCGCTTGTTTAATTCCAGCGCCAGCGCAAGCCCGATGATGCCCGCTCCCACAACAATCGCATCCCAGTTCTTCACGCCCTCTATTGTAGTTCGGCACACCTCTCGCGTCGGAGCGTGCCTTCTCGCAGATTATCCGGCGGAAAGCAAACCGTCAGTGTTTTGGTGATGGGTTTCCTCCGTGTATCTCTGTGTACCCCGTAGTAAAGAAGTGGCCCTGCGCATGCCGCGGCGATTCAAGAACCCGAAACGCAAGAACCCGAAACGCAATTGACATCACCCCGCATTTCACAAACAATAGCTCCACAGTCCACTCAACCGGAGACCCAACCCTTATGCCCGAAGGCGAACAGCCCACCGCGTATCATCCCGAGCCGCATAGCAACGCCGGCAAATGGATCCTCATCGTCTTGGCCGTCGCCTACGCCGGCGCGTCGTCGTTCTTCATCTACGATCAGCACGGCAAACTCGACAAGCTGACGCAAGAACAGACCGCCAGCCAAAAGCAAATCGGCGATCTGACCAAGCGTATGCAGTCCGCCGAGGCCGACGCCGAAACGCTCGGCGAGAAAATCGGCATGACCAAGAAGGAACTGGCGACCCGTGCCGACGAGTTGCAGCATCAGCAGCAAGCCGCATCCGCCCGCATCGCGGCGCAAGCCGCCGAAGAGAAAAAAGACGTGAGCGCGGTTTCCGGAGAAGTCGGCAGCGTCAAGACCGACGTCGGCGGCGTCAAAACCGACGTGGCCGCCACCAAAGCTTCGCTCGAAGCCACCATCGCGAAGCTCCAGGGCACCATCGGCGATCTCGGCGTGCAGAGCGGACTGATCGCCAATACCCGCACCGATCTCGAAGCCCTCAAGCACAAAGGCGACCGTCAGTATTACGAATTCGCCCTGGGTAAGAACGACAAGCCAAAGGCGTTTTCAACCGTGGCCTTGCAACTCAAGAAGACCGATCCCAAGCATGGCAAGTATTCGCTGAACGTCACCGCCGACGACAAGACCATCGAGAAGAAAGACAAAAACCAGAACGAGCCCGTCCAGTTCTATACCGGACGCGATCACATGCTCTATGAACTCGTTGTCTGGACCGTGGACAAGAACAAGATCACCGGCTACCTCAGCACGCCGAAAAATGCGCCCGTCCCGATCACGCCAACGCCGCAGTAGCTGCGACGATAGGAATGAGGTCAAAGGTCAGATTGCAGAGGTTAGAATCTATCGCACACACGGTGGTCGGCGATCTTGCGGTTTTACTTCTGCAATCTGACCTCTAACTTCTGACTTCCCATGCTGCCCGCAAACCTGCACACGCTCCTCGAGATCGCGCTCCGCACCGGAGTCATCTACCTCCTCGTGCTTGTCGGAATCCGCATCAGCGGCAAGCGTGAAGTCGGCCAGATGACCCCCTTCGATCTCACGCTGCTCCTGCTGATTTCGAACTCTGTGCAGAACGCCATGACCGGCCCCGACACCTCGCTCGCCGGTGGCGCCGTCGCCGCCACGACTCTGCTGGTCCTTAATTATCTGGTCGCCGAGCTTTCCGGTGGCAACCGTCGTTTTCGAAAATACATCGAGGGACAGCCCAGTCTCCTCGTGCATGACGGCGAGGTCATCGAGTCGCACATGGCCAAGGAGCACGTCAGCATGGACGAACTCCAACGCGCGCTCCGCGAGCACGGCGTAGCCACCTACAAAGAAGCGGCGATAGCGGTTCTAGAAGTCGACGGCTCCATCAGCGTGCTCAAGTACGACGACATCGAGCCCACCGCCTCGACTCACCTCAACCGCCGCCGATTCCTGAAGAAGAACTGAGCGTATCCACCTCAGTGTGACTCTAATAAGAATCAACCGCGCTTCCTAGGGAAACTCTGATTAAGTACAGGTTTCCTCCGTGCACCCCTGTGTACCCTGTGGTTTACGCCCTTTGCCGATATTTAATCAGAGCTTCCTAGTCGGGGTTGCTGGGTGATGGCACGGCCGGTTGGTTCGTCCCGCCCATCCGCAGACGCGCAGTTTCGCGATTGCCCACAGCCGCGACATGCTCTCCAGCGTTGGCCAGGCCGAAGCGAGGCATGTTGGCGTACAAACATTCATACTGCTTCGCGCCCACAAGATAGGTCTCGTGCCAGATCCCGACCGACCCGTCAGCGCCAACATTCTTATTGAATGCCTTCCACGCCGGCAGATGGGAATCGGACGCGGAGCGCGCATAGGCCTCGAGCGCGTCGAATGACTTCCAATACTGCACCAGCATCACTTCCCGCCAGCCGATCCATAGGTGCGCCGATAGAAATCCCTTGTCGGGGTTCTGGGAAAGCTCGGAAATCATCGGTCCCATCGATCGCGCCACGGGAATCCACCGATGCAGAGCCCACAATTGATTGATCCGCATCCCGATCAGGAAGACAACAAAGGGCTCTTCGATGTTGGCAGTGTGGCGTCCTGGAAATATCCGCAGCATGAAACCGAATATACACGCCGGTCACAACGACAGAAACCAGCTAGGGTCTCGTGCGATCCACTCATCTCGCCGCTGCCGCCGCATTCTCTCCGGCCGTGCGCACTTCGCGGATCACGCCATCCGCCAGCAGTTGCTCCAGGCTGCAGTATTTCTCCGCGCCGGTGTGCGCGCCAATCGCGGGAGCTTCCGTGTCCGGCTGTAGCCCGACCGCCTGATTTCGCCCTGCATTCTTCGCCAGATACAGGCCGCGATCCGCCAGACGCAGCACTTCCTCCACCGATAATTCGGAACACGTCGGCGGAAGCCACGGAAATGCGGCCCACCCCACTGAGCACGAACGCCGTAGCCGTCGCCCGTTCCCCAAATCGAAATCCGCGCTGTTGACTGCCTTCAGGATGCGCGCCGCCAGCAGTCCGCCGTCCTTGCGCTCCGCCGAGCGGAACACCACCAGAAATTCTTCGCCGCCCCATCGAATCAGAAAATCCGACTCGCGCACCACCGACTTGAGCCGCTCCGCAATCTGCACCAGCACGCGATCCCCGGCATCATGCCCGTACTCGTCGTTGACGGCTTTGAAGTGATCGATATCCACCAGAAAGAAAATCAGGTCGCGGTGATCGAGACTATAGTTGGCCAATCCCCGGTACGCCCGCACCGCCTGGCTGGCATCGGCCGTGATTGTAGTGCGGAAAAATCGGCGGTTCCGAACCCCCGTCAGCGGATCGCTCAACGAAGCTTCTTCCAGTTCTTTATTTGCCTTCGCCAGTTCGGCGCTGCGCTCAGCGACGGCTCGCTCCAGGCGCTCTCGCTCGCGCCGGTTTCGCCGCTGCCGCGACCAGTGCATCCCCAGAAGCAACAGCGCGCTAACGAAAACGTCGATCGCCTGCGCCCACCAGGTCAGCCACCACGGCGCCAGCACGTCGAACGAATACGCCGCCAACGGGCTTTGCCCCAGTTGCGCAGAACCGCAACTTACCTCGAACGTGTAATGTCCCGCCGCCAGCGACGGATAGCGGACCTCCCGCAAATTGGTCTCCGTGAACTCGCTTTCCAGTCCGGCCAGCCGGTAGCGGCACGACAGGTTCCCCGCGTTGTGAAACACCGGAGTCGCAAACCGTGCCAGCAATGTCGCATCTTTGTATTGGATCTGTGGCGCACCGTCTTCCAGATGCTCGCGCTTACCCAGCATCGCGCTCGTCAGGACCACGCTCGGCAGACGCACCGCTGGCTCCTCCTGGTTCGCGTCGTATCGCGCTAGGCCCTTGCTCGTTCCCAGCAGAATGCTGCCGTCGCTTTCCTGCCATAGCGTTCCGCAGTTCAAGTCGTTCCAGATCAGTCCGTCATCCTGGCTAAAGATGCGCGCCTTGCCGTCGGGCGAAATCCTCTCCACGCCCTGGTCCAGCGCCGCCCAGACATTCCCATGCTGGTCGACTCCGAGCCCGCACATGCCATGATCGACTTCCGTCACCTTGAGGTCGCCGCCGGACCCTGCCTTTAACAGGCTGATCCGGCTTTCGTCGTCATACCGCACCCACGCTTGATCGCCCTGAACCGCTTGCACCTCGACGGCATGATCCGCCAGCAAGCCATCCTGCTTCCCGAAATATTGCCAGCGGCCGCGATCGGTGCGCGAAACGCCGCGCGGCCCCGCGCTCCAAACCACTCCATCCGAAGCCACCGACACGCTTCGCGTCGTGCCCGCGTTCGCCGCAGGAGCCGCCAACTCCGCGACGCTGAAATGCCCACGCTCATAACGGATCACGTGCAGCCCGTCTTTCCCATCGGCCCAAATCGAGTTGTCCGGCGCAGCCGAGATGCGATGCGGCTTCCAGTCTTCCGTGATCGGCACCGCCTGTTCCGACGGATGTTCAAGATTCGCATCAAAGCGGTAGATGGCTTTTCCCGCGACGATCGTCCATACCGCTCCGTCCGGCGTCAGCGCTATCTCCCGCGCGCCGGTCACTACGCCCCCCTGCGTCACCGAGCGCCAACGCTCCGTCTTCGCATCCCAATAGCAAACCGCCGTGTTGGTGGCCGCCCACAGCCGCCCGCGATGGTCCCGAACCACACCCAGGATCAGCGCATCCGGCAATCCCTCCGCGTCCGTCCACGCCGACCATTGTTTCGACCCCGGCCAGTAATCCAGCCCCGTGCCTGTAGTCCCAATCCAAATGCCGCCTTCGCGATCTTCCAGCGCCGAAGCCACCGCGCTGCCCGTCAGCCCGCTGTGGTGGTCAATCACCCTCCATGCGCGGTCGCCTTTGCCCTCGCCCTCGCCGTCCCGCCAGTAAAGTCCCTTCTCCGTCGGAAGCAGAACATTGCCCCGACGGTCCAGCGTAGGACCGCCCTGCGTATTGGCCATCGGTAGCTTGTCCGCCAGCCAAGACACTCCTGGCGAAGCGGCATCGACTTGCACGACCCCCAACCGGCTGTTCGTTCGGACCCACAGCCTGCCATCGGACGCAGGCAGCAGTGCCACCACGCGTTCGTCCCGCAGTTCAAGCGCCGCGACATTCTCGGGTTCGGATCTTCCCGGCAGAAAGCGCCCAATCCTGTTTCTTGCCGCAAACCAGATCGTGTCGTTCTCCGCCCGAGCCACAGCATCGATCTCGCCCGCCACTGCAGCACTTCCGCTGCGGAACAATTGATAGCGCCCGCTATCCGGTTGCAACCGCAGCAGGCCGCCCTGCGTGGCCACGAAAACGCTTCCGTGCCCGTCCACCGCAAAACTCTGGAAGCTGTCCCTTAGCGCGTCCGCCTCCGCCGGCAAGTGAATCGCTTCGAAGTGCTCATGGACCTGTCTTGCAATCCCCTTGCGCGACCGCACCCAGACGCTCCCGTCCGGCGCCGCCAAAACCAGTTCCACCAGGTCGCTCGGCACGCCTTCGGCCCGGCCAAAGTGCGTGACGCCGTTCCCGTCATAGCGATAGAGTCCCGTCTCCGTGCCGATCCACAGAAAGCCCTGCCCATCCTGCGCCATACTAAGGACCGTCGCCGACCCCAGGCCGAAGCGTTCTCCAAAATGTTGTATGGCGTAATGAGCAGGACCAGGAAGGGACGGCGTCGTTTCGGCCAATACTCTAAGCGAGGCACACAGCAGGCATAGCAATGCCAGCCATCGCAAACGTGAGCGGTGCAATCGCATGGGCCCTCAGTCACAAAATGATAGGCCGGACCCATGTCCCAGTAATATCAAACTGGACGTTTTGTGATTACGAAAGTAAGCGGTTCTCTACGGATGCGTCATCTTCTCCGGCTTCACCAGCGCATCGAATTCCTCGCCCGTAAGATGTCCCAGTTTCACTGCCGCTTCGCGCAGGCTCGAATGCTCCACATGCGCCGTGTGCGCAATCTTCGCCGCGTTGTCATACCCCACCTTCGGAGCCAGCGCCGTCACCAGCATCAGCGAATTCTTCACATACCACTCCACCTTCGCCCGATCCACTTCAATCCCCTTGACCATGTACTCGACATATCCATGGCAAGCGTCCGTCACCAGCGTGACCGAGTGCAGAAAGTTATAAATGATCACCGGCTTGTACACGTTCAGCTCAAAGTTCCCCTGCGATCCCGCCATGCCGACCGCCGCCGTCGCCCCATGCACCTGCACGCACACCATCGTCATCGCTTCGCATTGCGTGGGATTCACCTTCCCCGGCATGATCGACGATCCCGGCTCATTCTCCGGAATCACCAACTCGCCCAACCCGCACCGCGGCCCCGAAGCCAGCCACCGTATATCGTTCGAGATCTTCATCAGCGAAGCCGCCAAAGTTTCCATCGCCCCCTGCGCAAACACAATCTCATCGTGCGCCGAAAGCGCCGCAAACTTATTCGGATGCGACCGGAACGGAAGTCCCGTCAACTCCGCAATCTTCTTCGCCGCCCGCTCCGCAAATTCGGGATGCGTATTCAGCCCCGTCCCCACCGCCGTCCCGCCAATCGCCAGATCGTACAGCCCATCCAGCACCATCTCCAGCCGCTTGATGTCGCGATCGAGCAACGCAGCCCAGCCGCCAAATTCCTGTCCAATGGTCAAGGGCACAGCGTCTTGCAAATGCGTGCGCCCAATCTTCACCACCGAGTCAAATTCCTTAGCCTTCGCCGCAATCGCATCCCTCACCGTCTTGATCGCCGGAATCAGAAAATTCTTCACCCGTTCCGCCGCCGCAATATGCATCGCCGCCGGAAACGTATCGTTCGACGACTGCGACATATTCACATGATCGTTCGGGTGCACCGGCTTCTTCGATCCCATCTCTCCGCCCGCAATCTCAATCGCGCGATTCGAGATGACCTCATTCACATTCATATTGGTCTGCGTGCCCGACCCCGTCTGCCAAATCCGCAGCGGAAACTGGTCATTCAGCTTCCCCGCAATCACTTCGTCCGCCGCCAGCGTAATGAGCTTCGCCTTATCCGGAGCAAGTTTGCCCAGATCCTGATTCACCAGCGCGCAAGCCTTCTTCAGCGTGCCAAAAGCCCGAATCAGCTCCGGAGGCATGACATCCCTCCCAATATCAAAATGCAAAAGCGAGCGCTGCGTCTGCGCCCCCCAGTAAACATTGGAGGGAACTTCGATCTTCCCCATGCTGTCAGACTCAATGCGGGTCTTGGTTTGAGTTGGCGTAACGGGTTCAGTAAGAGTAGCCATGATGATCTCCTGTGCGCGTCCGACATTCGATTCGAGGCTGCCCCACCCTTGCGCCTTTTGCAAGGGTGGGTAATGTCGACGCCAAACATAAAGAACCGACTATTATACGGCGGCGGGAAAGGCAAGAGCCATGGCGCGATCAGTCTGCCACCCAACCTTTCACAAAAGACCGCGAGGATGGCGTCCCCACTGTGCGGGTAGCAGAAATCTCCCCAATTCGGTCTCATATTGAATAATTACAAATATATAATTATAATAATGGCGTGGAACATGTCCGATTCGAGTGGGACGAGACCAAAAATCTGTCCAACCGGCGCAAACACGGCGTGAGCTTCGAGGAAGCGTGCCAGGTATTCCTCGATCCGCTGTATGTGTCCGTGCAAGACCGCATCGAGGGTGGGGAATCGCGTTGGCAGACACTTGGCCTGGTCGAGGGCGTACTCCTGCTCACGGTGGCCCACACCGTCAGGGAAGAACTCGAGGACGGCGCCTTGGTCGACGTCATTCGCATCATCTCCGCTCGACGCGCGACCCGGAAAGAGAGACGACGCTATGAAGACGAGAATGGTTAGCTACACACTGGACAAGCTGCCCCCGTTCACGAAAGCGCGGCGGGCGAAATTAAAGGCGCTGGCCGCGCGTCCAGACAGCGAGATTGATACCAGCGATATCCCCGAAATGACGGAAGAACAGTGGAAGAACGCCAGGCGGGGCCACTTCTATCGCCCGCGCAAGCGCCAGATCACCGCGCGCGTCGATGCCGATGTGCTGGATTGGCTCAAGAGACAAGGGAAGGGTTACCAGTCTCGGATCAACGCCATCCTGCGTCGCGAGATGCTGACCGCCGCGAAATCGGCCAAGTAGATGTCTTCGGTCGAAATAACTGAGATCAGTGGCGTCTCTGCTTCGTGTGGCGAGAAGGGAACGCTTACGACGTTGAGATTGTGGACTATCACTAGAAGCAAAAAGACGAAAGAGGCATCCATGGCCAAGCGCGAGAAACTTCTTCCTCCCATCCATCCCGGCGAAATTCTGCGCGCCGACTTCATGGAATTCGGCTTGAGTATGAATCGGCTGGCGCTCGATCTGCGTGTCCCGGTGACCCGTATTGCCGAGATCGTCCACGAGCGTCGCGGCATTACTCCCGATACGTCATTGCGCCTGGCTCGCTACTTCAATACCACCCCAGGCTTTTGGCTCAATCTTCAGTCCTCTTACGATCTCGAGGTCGCGCAGGACAAACTCTCGCGCACGATAGAACGCGAAGTCCGTCCCTCCAGCTTCGCGACGGCGAATGCATAACCCTGCACCGATAAGGACGGAGATCAAAACACAAGCGCGTCGCCACTCCTCCCGCTTGACTTACCGAGTTACAATAAGAGTAGGTCAGTCCTGACAGCACCGCGTTCTTTGACAGCGTTTCTCGAAGCAGACAAGGGAAGCCCGAGTCGGCCCGCATAAGCCAAGCCCCGTGCTGCTCTCTGACTAGGGTTTTCAACTGAAAACTGAGAGCTGAGAACTAGTCCCTAAGTCCTACGCGCTCAATATATTACCTCTAACTCCCACGCGCTCAATATTTTGCCGTGGAATTCCCGCTAAAACATTGATTCTAATAGACCGGGGGAGGGGGGGGGAGGGGGATGCCGCAAGCAATCGAGGCTGGCGCAGTCAGATCGACTTCACCGGAATGGCCATCACGTCGTCCACCAGCCCGACTTCTTTCTGTACGAACGGCTCGGCATAAGTGACGCCGCCTAGCATCCCGTAGAAGCGAGCCATGGATTCCACCCGCGCCCGAATTTCTTTCTGCGCCGGAAAAATTCCACTGCCAGCCTCCTGATCCGTGAACTGCGATTTGTAAGCCATCAGCGATGCAAACCGCGTTTCAAACTGATCCGTGATGTCGACAACAAACGAAGGTCGCACGTCGCGATACAAGCTGGCATAAATAATTTTGAAAGGCCGATGAGGCAAAGCCGAATCGGTAGAGGGTTCACTGAGAACTGACAACTGAGAACTGAGAACTAATTTCGCCAATCCCGCCAGAAAGCTGGCTTCATATCCCAGCACCGAAGCCGTGTAGTGATCCGGATGTCGCCCCTCCCAGTAGGGAAGAATCAGCACTCGCGGCCTCTGTTCGCGAAGCACGCGAGCGACCTTCAGACGATTCTCCCAGGTATTTTCAACGCGCCCATCAGGAATATCGAGCGCATGTCGCCACGAGACTTTCAAAATGCGCGCCGCGTCCGCCGCTTCACGCGCGCGGTCTTCGGCGCTGCCGCGCGTCCCCATTTCGCCTTGCGTCAGGTCGAGGATGCCAGTTCGATATCCTCGATCTGCCATCTTGAGCAGAGTTCCGCCGCAAGTTTGTTCCACGTCGTCGCGGTGCGCAGCCAAGGCGAGAATGTCGACAGGCATAAGTAGTCGTTACGCTGCCGGCTTCGTCGTGCGCCGGTTCGCCAGCGCAAAGGCCAGTCCGAACATGAACAGCGCAAACAGCACCAGCGTCAAAATCGACGCAGTCAGCGAGAATACGCTGGGCGCTTCCGGATACATCAGCGTGCGCAGTGCCTCGACGCCATAGGTCAACGGATTGGCATACATGAGCCACCGAATCCATCCCGATGCGCCCGAAAGAGGGAACAGCGCTCCCGAAAGCAGCCACAGCGGAATCAAAAATAAATTAATGATGGCATGAAAGGCTTGCGTCGAATCCATCGGCCATGCGATGGCGAAGCCGAGCGCGGTCAGAGCGAACGACACCAGAAACACGGTAAGAACGATGAGCCCAAACGAGGCAAGCGTGAAGTGCACACCCACCAGCGGCGCGAAAACCAGAAAAATCAATCCCTGGATGGCGGCGAGCGTGGTGCCTCCCAATACCTTTCCCAGAACGATGGCCGCGCGCGGCACCGGCGCGACCAGCACTGAAAGCAGGAAGCCTTCGTTGCGGTCCTCGATCACCGACATCATGGTGAAGATCGCAGTGAAGAGAATGATCATCACCAGCGTGCCGGGGTAGAAATAATTGAGATAATGCTGCTGCCCGGCGGTTTGCCCAGAACGAAAGGAGGACCCAAAGCCCGATCCGAGTACGATCCAAAACAAAAGCGGAGAAGCGATCACGCCCACCACGCGCGCGCGCTGCCGATAAAAGCGCACCACTTCACGCCACCAAAGCGTAAAGGCGGGCAACAAAACTCCTGCGGATGCGGGAGCACTTGTGGCTGAGAGCAACGTTGCAGCTTGCGTGGACATTGCTTCTAGTTTAGCAGCGTTGCCGGCTGGAAGTTCACCCCAACCTGTCGCTCCTAAGATCTGATCAGATCTGACCCGCGAATCTCTGTCGCCAAACCGGCCCCCGCGTTACAATGACCCGCACTTGCGATTTGGAAAAATCGATTTAAGTATGCCAACGACAAGAATCTCCGCCGCCGTGCGCGAGCGCCTCCTGCGCGCCGCCCGCAAAGTGATGGACAACGCGTACGCACCTTTTTCCAACTTCAAAGTGGGAGCAGCCATCCTGACCTCGAAGGGCCAAGTGTTTGTGGGATGCAATGTAGAAAATTCCTCTTACGGCATGACGAACTGTGCCGAGCGCACCGCAATCTTCTCTGCCATCGCCAAAGCCGGCCCAGAGCTTGAGATTCGCGCCCTAGCAGTAGCGAACGCTCAAGGCGTTCCATGCTCGCCCTGCGGAGCCTGCCGCCAGGTCATCTATGAATTCGGCCCGCGCGCCGTCATTTTCTACCAAGGCAAGAATGGCCCAAAGCAAAGTCCGATCACAGATCTTCTCCCGGAGGGTTTTCGCCTCCAGTGAGCCCGCCCGCCAGTTCGCAATTCCGCGTCATCGATCTCATCCGCAAGAAGCGCGATGGCGGCGCGTTATCCGCCGCTGAAATCGGATACCTGGTCGAGGGCTGCACCGACGGCAGCATTCCCGATTACCAGATGGCTGCATGGCTCATGGCAGTCGTGCTGCGCGGGATGACACGCGAGGAAACGGCCTCCCTGACCCACGCTATGCTGCATTCCGGCGAAGTCCTCGATCTCAGTTTTCTCCCCGCGAAGAAGGTCGACAAGCACTCCACCGGCGGCGTAGGCGACAAGACCTCGCTGGTTCTTGCTCCGCTGGTCGCTGCCGACGGCCTCTACGTCCCCATGATCAGCGGCCGCGGACTGGGCCACACCGGAGGCACGCTCGACAAACTCGAATCCATTCCCGGATTTCGCGTCGCTCTGCCGGTGCCGGAGTTTCATCGCGTTCTCAAAGCTTGCGGATGTTCCATGATTGGCCAGACCGAAAAAGTCGCGCCCGCGGATCGCACGCTATACGCGCTGCGCGACGTCACCGGCACGGTCGAGAGTCCATATCTGATCTGCGCCTCGATCATGAGCAAGAAACTCGCCGAAGGCACCGATGCGCTCGTGCTCGACGTAAAGACCGGCTCCGGAGCCTTTATGAAGAAGGAAGAAGACGCCGTTTTCCTCGCCGAGCTCATGGTGGAAACTGGCGAGCTCATGGGCAAGCAGATGGCTGCGCTCATCACCGACATGAACCAGCCGCTGGGCTGCATGGTGGGCAACGCGCTCGAAGTGCAGGAGTGCATCGAAGTTCTGCACGGCCGCGGGTCCGAGGATCTGCGAGAACTCTGCCTGGAATTGGCGGCCTGGATGTTCTTTCTAGGCGGCGCGTCGAAGACAGTAGTCGAGGGCAAGCAACGAGCGCAAGAGATCATAGCGTCCGGCAAGGCGTTCGCAACATTTCGCCACATGGTGGAGTTGCAGGGAGGCGACATCGGCACCATCGACGATCCAACCCGCCTGCCCACCGCCGATTATCGCGTTGAGGTGCCCAGTCCAAGAGCTGGGTATGTAACGGCGATCGCATGCGAACAAGTCGGCACGGCTTGCGTGATTCTTGGCGGCGGCCGCGAACGCAAGGAAGATTCCGTCGATCCCGCCGTAGGCATCGTCGTGCACAAGAAAATCGGCGACAAAGTTTCGGTCGGCGACTCGCTCTGCACAATTCAATGCCACTCCGATGCTCAAGCCGCGGGAGCCAAATCCTTGCTGGAAGAAAGCTATGAGATCGCGGTCGCTCCGCCCGCGCAAAGGCCTCCGCTGATTCATCGCGTGATCTATAAAGGCGCGCATTGATCGACCGCGCATTGATTGAAAGACATTGATTGATAGAGCGCTGATGTATGAAGGGGGATACGAATGGGACGCTTCACAGGCATTCTCGGTTTGCTGACGATGTTGGGCCTGGCTTACGCCTTCTCCACCAACCGGCGCGCGATCAATAAGAAAACGGTGGTCTGGGGTCTGGGCCTGCAGATCGTGTTCGCCGTGTTCGTCCTGAAGGTTGAGCTCGGCCGAGTGCTCTTCCAAAGGGCCGGAGACGGAGTCAACCGCCTGCTCAGCTACGCCTTCGTCGGATCGAAATTCGTATTCGGCGAACTCGGCGCGCAAGGCTCGTCCATGGGATTTGTTTTCGCCTTCCAGGTCTTGCCCACAGTCATCTTTATCGCCGCCTTCTTCGCTGTCCTCTACCACTACGGAATCATGCAACTCATCATCAAACTCGCCGCCAAGGTGATGACGCGTTTCATGGGCGCCAGCGGAGCGGAATCTCTGAACGTGGCGGCGAGTATCTTCATGGGCCAGACCGAAGCGCCGCTCACCATCCGCCCATTTCTTCCCGACCTGACGCGCTCCGAACTAATGACCGTGATGACCAGCGGCATGGCCCACGTCTCCGGCGGCATCATGGCCGCCTACATCGCCTTTGGCATCGAACCCAAACACCTGCTAAGCGCGGTAATCATGACCGCTCCTGGAACAATCCTGATATCGAAAATGCTCGTGCCCGAAACGGACGTTCCAAAGACCGCAGGGCGTGTGGTGATGAGCGACGCGGAAGTCGGCGCGGAGAAGAGTGAAAATCTGCTGGGAGCGATTGCCCGCGGCACCACCGACGGCCTGGGCCTCGCACTCAACATCGCCGCTATGCTGATTTCGTTCCTCGCACTGATTGCCCTCGCGAACGGTATTCTAGGCGGGATTCACAATCATCTTGGCATCGCCTGGTTTCCCTCCAGCCTACAGCAGATTTTCGGCACGTTGTTTGCGCCCATCGCATGGGTCATTGGAGTTCCCTGGCGCGACTGCGGAGCGATTGGCAGCCTTCTTGGCACCCGCATGGTGTTGAACGAGCTTGTGGCGTTCTCCATGCTCGGACCGCAGAAAGCCATGCTCGATCCCCGGTCGTTTACCATCGCTACGTTTGCGCTTTGCGGTTTCGCCAATCTCAGTTCGATTGGCATCCAGCTGGGCGGGATTGGAGCCCTCGCTCCCAATAAACGCGGCGAACTGGCGAAGCTCGGCATCCGCGCCATGCTGGCGGGAACGATGGCAAATCTAATGTCGGCTTCGATTGCCGGCATGCTTTTGTAGTTGATCGGCTCTGTTTGAAGTCGAGGTTTGGGAAGGGCACGAGTTCCACTCGTGCCGTAGCTGCTGCGGAATCAGCAGCGGCTTCCAGCCGCTGGGGTGAGTGCTGCGCTGGGAAACACCTTTTCCGCAGCCTCTTCAGCCATGCCGCGTACGGTCAATAAAACGAGGGCTTCAGCCCCGGAGGTTTGCGGCAGATCATCGCGGTGCGACCGCCAGCTTGCGGAGGATTTCGTCGGTCGTAACCAGCGTCGCTCCTAATTGCTGCAACTCCGTAAGAGCTTGTTTCCCAGTTTCCGGTGCCAGGGTTTCAATCGCGTCGCGCACTACGGCGACCCGCCGCTTTCTTTGTAGCAAGCCTTTCACCGCGAAACTCACGCAGTATTCGGTCACTACTCCAAACACCACAAATTCCGCGGCGCTGCCTAAGCGCCCCACCAATTCGTCGGCGTGTTTCGATGCAAAAATGTCCAGCGTTTGTTTTTCCAGAATAACTTGCTGATATTGGCGTAAATCGTCCGGCAACGACGCTTTGCTATCGTTTTCCACGCGAACGAAATTCTCCGTGAGCGCTTCCGGAACAAGCTCCGCTCCCGGCGTGCCTTTCAGGCAGTGCGGAGGAAACTGCCGAAACTCAGGGTCGTTCGCCGGATGAAAGTCGCCATGTGAGACGAGAAAAACCTCGCCTCGCCGGGCCGCGTCCGTCAGCTTGCGGATGTTGGGCAGTAGTTTCTCGGCTCCCGGAACATAGAGTTTGCCGCCGGGCAGCATGAAGTCGGCTTGCGCATCCACTTCCCAGAAAATGGTATCGCGCGATGGCATTGCACTTTGTCCCATCTCGATGCTTGTAGCACATCCTTTCGTCGTTGGCAAAATGAGGCGCTTCACGGCCCGTGCTCAGAACATCTGGTCCGCCCCGCGTTTGAGTGTCACGCCCGCAACCTTTATAATTGGACGCTTCTTGTGAACGTAGCTGTCGCCTATGGTCCTATTCATTCCCTTACCTGCCGTCGTGGCCGGATGAAAGTTCGCGCCGGAATTGAAGTCTCGAGCCAGTCCGATATCGGTTGTGTGCGCAACAATAACGAGGATTCGCTCGGCTATTGGGAGCCGGAGGATGACGACCAATTCCTCCGTAAAGGCCGGCTAGGAGTGGTTGCGGACGGCATGGGCGGCTACGAAGGCGGTCAGGAGGCGAGCCGCCTGGCGGTGGAAACGCTGGTCGAGGTCTATCGCGAGTTTGCCGGGGACGATCCGCAGCAGGCGCTTACCGAGGCCATGCAGGCCGCCCACCAACAAATCCGGCGCTACAGTTTTTCGCATCCGGAGTTGCGCGGCATGGGAACAACCTGCACCGCGGCGGCGATCGTGCAGGACGCTCTCTATTACGCGCATGTCGGCGACTCGCGGCTTTATCTGATTCGCGACGGCCGGATTACTCGGATCACGCGCGACCATTCCTATGTGGGCCGACTGGTGGAGGCGGGAATGATCAGCGCGGAGGAAGCCGAGACTCATCCGCAACGCAACATTCTCACCGCGGCTTTAGGCACCAATCCGGACCTCATCGTGGACGCGCCCGGTCGACCCGAGCCTCTGCACCCCGAGGACGTCCTGCTGCTCTGTAGCGACGGACTCTGGGGCCAGATGCGCGACTCCGAGATTCTCACCGCCGTGGAAAACAAAAGCGCGGAACAAGCCGGCCGCGAGCTGATCGAACTGGCTCGCCAACGCGGCGGACCGGATAACATTACGGTCGAGATTCTGCGTTTGCGCTGACATGAGGTGTCAGGTCTCAGGTCGCTGGTATCAGGAAGACCTGGTGTAGCCATGCAACACACTGCCGCTTAGAGAAAAGCAGGTTTCCTGCGACCTGAGACCTAACACCTGAGACCTGATTCCCTGTGCTCGTCTTCTGGATTCTCTTCAACCTGTTCGTGTTGGCGATGCTGGCGCTCGACCTGGGCGTGCTGCATCGCCGCCCGCACCGCGTCAGCTTTCGCGAGGCGCTCGCCTGGTCTGGAGTGTGGATTGCTCTTGCCGCCGCCTTTGCGGTACTGGTGTTGTTTTGGCATGGTCGCGCACAGGCGCTCCAGTTCGTAACCGGCTACGTCGTCGAACTCTCGCTGAGCGTCGACAACCTGTTCTTGTTTTTACTGATCTTCCGTTATTTCAAGGTCGCCGATCAGTATCAGCATAAAGTACTGTCCTGGGGAATTCTCGGCGCGCTTCTGATGCGCGGCATCTTTATCGGGGCAGGACTAGGTCTGATCCGCCATTTCAGTTGGATCACCTATGCGTTTGGCGCATTGCTTGTCTATTCCGGAATCAAGCTTCTGCGAAAGGGCGAAACGGAGCTTCACCCGGAGAAAAACATCGTGCTTCGCCTTTTTCGTCGAGCTTTCCCGGTCACTGACGAATATGTAGGCGGGCGGTTCTTTGTGCGCGGGCAAAATGGCGGCCTTTACGCGACTCCCTTACTCGTCGTGCTGGTGCTGCTCGAAACCAGCGATGTTCTTTTTGCCGTGGATTCGATTCCCGCAGTGCTTGCCATCACACTGAACGCCTTCATTGTCTACACCTCGAACGTGTTTGCCATTCTGGGGCTCCGTTCCTTGTACTTTGCGCTGGCGGGAATGATGGATCGATTCCACTACCTTCACTACGGTCTATCCACGGTGCTGGTCCTCATCGGAATCAAAATGCTCGGGGCGCACTATGTCGACATTCCCACGGAGTGGACGCTGGCGATCGTGCTTCTTGTTTTGGGAGCGTCCATTGTCGCATCGCTTCGCCATCCGCAAGAGAAGCCTGCGGCGTAACGCGGCGCGGCATACTCCGCACCATACGCTATGATGAATATTCATGATCCGCGTTCCAGTGGCCACGCCGTCGCGCTCCTACGAAGTCCTCATCGGCAGCGGCCTGCTTGCCCGCGCCGGAGAATGCCTGGGCAGGTTCCTCGAAACCCGCCGCGCGTTTGTGGTCACCGCTCCTCCCGTGCGGCGGCGCTGGGCCAAGGTTCTGTTGCAGTCGTTCTCCGCTTCGGGAATTGAAACGAGCATCTTGGAAATGCCCGACGGCGAGCGCGCCAAACGTCTTTCCACCCTTGAGAATCTCGCCGAAAAGCTGGTCAAGCAGGGAGCAGATCGCGGAGTCACCCTGATCGCTCTCGGCGGCGGCGTAGTCGGCGACGTAACCGGATTCCTCGCCTCCATCTATATGCGCGGCGTCGACGTAATCCAAATCCCAACCACCGTGCTGGCCCAGGTCGATGCTGCGATCGGCGGCAAAACCGGCGTCAATCTGGTGTCGGGAAAAAATCTGCTGGGTACGTTTCATCAGCCGCGCGCCGTTCTGGTCGACCCATCCGTGCTTGAGACCCTGCCGTCGCGCGAATACCACGCCGGGCTTTATGAGGCGCTGAAATGCGGCGTTATCGGAGATCCCGGACTCTTCCGCCTGTTCGAAGACCGCCGCCGCGAGATTCTGGATCGCGACCCGGCGGTGATTGAAAAAGTGATTGCCGATTCCGTGCGTCTGAAGGCGTCGGTGGTGAGCGCCGATGAGCGCGAAGGCGGATTGCGCCAAGTCCTCAACTTCGGCCACACCATCGGCCACGCGCTGGAAGCGGAGACTCGCTACACCCAGTTGCTCCACGGCGAGGCCGTGGCATGGGGCATGATCGCGGCAACCCACATCGCGCTCTCCACCGGCAAACTCGACAGCGTGACGGCGGGACGCATTTCCAATTCGATTCTCGGTTTCGGCCGGCTGCCGCGTATGGAGTTGAAGACCGCAAACATCCTGAAGCGCTTGCGCTCCGACAAAAAAACACGCCAGGGAGTGGTGCACTTTGTTCTGCCGCGCGAAATTGGCAAAGTCGAGATCGCAAGCGACGTGCCGGAAGCGATCATCCGCTCGGCCATCGATGAGATTCGAAAGCTGGCGCGGAACTAACCAGCGGAACTAACCATGGAAAGCACGAAACAGCGAATTGTCGGCGCGGCTCCCGCCGGCGCCGAGGACCGCGAATCGGCCTCGCGCGCCGTCCGGGAAATGTTTACTTCGATTGCGCCGCGTTACGACCTGCTCAATCACGTTCTCTCGTTCAACATCGATCGGCTGTGGTGGTGGCGCACGGCGCGTAAATTCGACCCCATTTTGCAGCGTCCCGACGCTCGCGTGCTCGATCTTTGCTGCGGCACCGGAGACATGGCGTTCGCCCTGCGCCGCCGAACGCGCTCCGCAACGGCGCAGATTCTCGGCGCGGATTTTTCTCACGCCATGCTGCAGCGCGCGGCAGAGAAGGGAGGGAAGGGAAGAAATGGGACGACGCTGCGGCCTCTGCAATGGGTCGAAGCCGACGCGCTCCGCTTGCCGTTTCCCGATGCACATTTCAATCTGGTGACCTCGGCATTCGGCTTTCGCAACCTTGCCGACTACGACGCGGGATTGCGTGAAATCGCCCGCGTGCTCGCTCCCGGCGGAGAATGCGGCATCCTCGATTTCGGCGAGCCCGGCGGGTTGCTCGGGCAGTGCTACCGCGTGTACTTCAAGAAAGTCCTTCCCGCAATCGGAACGGTAATTTCGGGCGTCAGCGGCCCCTACAAATATTTACCGGCATCGGTCGAGCGCTTCCCGTCGCCGGACGAAATGCTCGGGCGCATGCATCAGGCGGCCTTCCGCGAAGTTTCCTGGACCCCCTACACCTTTGGCGTGGCGGGCCTATACCGTGGCGTGAAGAGCGGCTAACCGCCGAGACGCAGAGAAAGTCTGAGAAAAAGCATCTAAGGAAACTCTGATTAAGCACGGGTTCTCCCCCGTGCACCCTGTGTACCCTGTGGTTTACGCTTTCTGTTGACACTTAATCAGAGCTTCCCTAATTCGAACTACGGCGGTGCACAGCATATTCACTCGCGAAGGAGTTATGGCGATGCATGAGACAGTTCTGAAGCGTTTTGAAGATCCCGACGAGATACGAGTGTTCGAAAAAGGAAAATTCGAACTCGTTCGTATCGGGGGCATGACCATCGGCCGCGCCACCTACGAGCCGGGATGGAAGTGGTCCGTTCATGTCGGGCCTAGCATGGGCGCATCGCGCTGCAACGTCGAGCACGTAGGACTGGTCCTCTCCGGCTGTGCCACCGCTGCGATGGAGGACGGCACCATCCACGAACTCCGCGCCGGCTCGCTCTTCTACATTCCAACCGGGCCTCCCGGTCACGATAGTTGGGTGGTGGGCGATGAACCGTACGTCTCGCTTCACTTTCTTGGGGCTGACAGCTACGCGAGCAAATAGGGTGCCTGCCGCTGTCGACTTTCTGTCTGGAAGTGGAGTCTCAAGGCCAGTCTTGCGCTCCATGATAGATGCGCACAATCTCCAGATTCTGATCTTGAACGCGATAAACCACAATGTAAGGCAAGCGCGGGAACACCAGTTCTCGGGTTCCTTCGATCCGTCCCCTGCGGCCCTGACGAGGGAAATCCAGCAACTTGCTGCACCCCTCGTAGAGAGTCTCAGCCACCTTGCCGGCGGCATTGGGATTGTCCCGCTGAATATGGCGAATAATGTTGTAGAGATCTTGGGTTGCGGGAGTAGTCCAGCGCAGGCGCATTATGGCCGGAGTATCTGTTGAATCTTGGCCCCCACTTCGTCGTGCTCCACAAAGTCCCCGCAATCGGCAGCCGCCAGGCCGAGATTCACCGCCTCAATGAAGCGGCTGTCATCCTCCAGATAACGGCTTAGCACCTGCTGCGCCAGTTCGTCGGGTTTCAGCCCTCGCTTCGCCGCGATTTCCGCGAACTGCGCTTCCTTGGCGGGTTGAAGTCGCACTTCCATAGTCACAGTCTAGAAAAGCTGATGAAGCGTGTCAAACAGCGGGACACCCGCCCTGAATCTTGATAATGTGTACACACTTTTCACCCACTATTGGCCGATCTCCGCAAGACCCCCTTCGCGCACTTTGCGAAGGGATCGCTTGACAGATCGGCGTAAAATGGAGTCATAGCAGACAGTTTTTGTGCTCGCCGTCCGCTGTGGAAGTGCCTCCCAGGAGGCAGACTTGATCTTTGAAATTCAATCTTTGAAATCAATCGGAGTCGCAGGCGTTCCCGTAACTCCTTTGTCCGGAATATTTTGCGGCCCCAACCTGTAGAATCAATACTTTGCGACCCGGGTCTAGGCGAACTGGGCAAAAAATGTCACTCTTTGCCAGTTAAGTCTTAGTCGCTCAAGATTTTACCTATAAGTCCTTATTCATGAATATTTTAGCAGGAAAATATCTGTAAGTTGATGATTCCAATAGACCGCTGGAGGGGGGGGAGGGGGGTAGCCCAAGCGGCGCGTATGCCTTTTCTCGGAAGTATCTCGGCGTCTCGGCGTCTCAGCGGTGAACTAGTTCTTCGCGAACGAATCGGCGAACGCCTCTTCGCTGGTCTTCGCAATCACCCGCTCGTAGTCGTTCCCGAGAAATTCCTTCAGCCGGTCCGTATTCATGATGTACTCGCCGGTCATGTAAGGCACCGCGTCCGGAGGGATGGCACTGATATCCCTGTTCCAGAGAAATTGCAGAATCTGGCGCATAACCCACTTGCCGGGGACGCGCAGCAACTTCGCATGTGCCGTCTCGATACACTGCGCGAAGGTCAAAGGATCGCCGCGTCCGGCGACATTCAGAATGGTCAGCCGCTGCGACTCCGTCTCGCGCTTCAAAATCCACGCAATCAGCCGCGCCATGTCGTCGACGTGGATGAACTGGATTTTGTTGTCCAGATATTTCTGCCCGAACGGCAGCATGCAGGGCAGCCGTTTTGCCGACTGGCGCATGCGGGCGGCGTACGCGCCTTTGCCATTGGGCGTGCCGCGGAACGCTCCCAGTAGGTAGTTTTCGACACTGGCTCCGGCAAAAATGTGGGGACGAAGAATAAAGACGTCGCACCCGCGCAACGACGGCGCGCGCTGCTGCACCACCAGATCGCTTTCTTTTTTGTGGATCGCGTAGGGCAGCGTGTGGGCGCATAGGGGTGCGTCCTCCGTCACTGGACCGGCCAGGTCGGAGCCATAGGCTGAGACGCTGCTCGGAAAAATGAACTGTCGAATTGCGCCCGCGGCATTCCGGTTGACTTCTGTGATGGCCTCCATCACCCGCGCCGTGCCCGCCACGTTGATGCGCCACATGCGATCGACATCCAGAACGCCGGAGCGCTGGGGATCGATCACAAACGCCAGGTGCACTACCGACGTGGGTTGCACCTCGCGCATGAGCAGCAGCAACTCGCGGGCGCATTCCTCTCTTCCCAGGTCGAGCGCTACAAACTGATCGACCTGAGAATGCGTGGGGGGCGTGACATCCACGCCCACCACTTTATAGTCCGAGAGTTGCGGCGCCAGTCGTTGGCCAAGATTGCCCGAGATGCCGGTGACGATGACGGTTGGCTTTGCCATTTCATTTATCGGGATCTGCCATATGGTCGGCAGGAGGCATTGCACCCCTCGGCGGAACTGGCATGGCAGGGTTCTTGGTCGCGCCGAAGTACGCGTCGTTCAAGTCCACATCCTTCTGGTAGCCCTGCATGGCATCGCGGTAACGCTGGCTCGATAACGTCTTCCGGATTTCCGGCGCCACCGTCTCCAGCGGTATCGTGTCCTTACTGACGAGGACGTAAATGTAGTGACCGCTGTTGGCATCGGTGATCACCTCGGAGACTTCTCCGGGCTTCAGATCCATGACGGCCTGATGCGTCTTCGGCATGTTGCTGCGGCGCTGTTTCTCCAGCTTGGTGTTCACCGTGGTTTGCTTCAGTCCGGCGGCCACGTAGGCTTCCTTCTGCAGTTTGTCGGGGTCTTCCCCTTTCACGGCCCGCGCCCGGATGGCATCGGCCAGTTTCGTCATCGCGTCTTCGCCAGCCTTCTTCTGTGCCTCAGTCTGAGGAGGAGGTGGTGGTGGTATCTTCGCTCCGGGCTTTGGCTTCGCGGCAGCTGGAGGTACGAACTGCTTGGTACGAGGAACGATAATCCGATTGAAGGTAGCTTGGTCGTAGTTGGCTTCGTTCTTCTTGTAATACTCCTCCACATCGGCGTCCGAAATTTTGCCGGAGTCTGCTTGCATGGCGCTGCTCAGTTCCTGCGAAAGAATCTGCAGGCGGGCAAAATAGATCTTTTCTTCGTACGTGGGTTGTTTGTCGAGCCCACGCTTTTCCGCTTCCGCGGCCATCTTCAAAATCCACCCATACCGGTTCGCCAGTTGTCGGCGAATCGCCGGCGACATTCCCGGTTGCAGCGATTCGGCCAGTTTCTCGAATTGAGCCTTTGTGATCGTGGTTTTGCAGGCGTCGCCCTTCAGACTGGCGTCCGAGCAAAATCCCTTCAGGGTGATGACCACATCGTCGGGCCCAATTTTTACTTCGGGGGCTTTGTCGGGCGCGGCGGGAGCGCTCTGTTGCGCCGGGGTTCCGGCGGTGGGCGCTGTAGTCGGCGCAGTAGTTTGGCCGTAAGTCAAGCTGGCAAGCAAAAGACACACAAGGTGCTGGAAACGCATGAATCAGTTCCTCCAGGGGGTAGTTGCGACGAATGTCATCGTAGCATGTCCCGCCACCGTCGGAGCAAGGGCGGTAGGGGTTGGCGGCGAGTGCATCCAAAGCGATAATAAAGGTTATGCCAGAGATTCAAGCCACCTTTAACTCCGGATCGATGCGCCGCGAAAAACGGGCGGTGGCTGGGAGCTCCGTGCTGGCGGCTCTGGTCATCACCAGCTTGAAAGTCGTCGTCGGCATCGCCACCGGCTCGCTGGGAATTTTGTCGGAAGCGGCACACTCCGGATTGGACCTGATCGCCGCCCTGGTAACGTTCTTTTCCGTGCGTGTTTCCGACAAGCCCGCGGATGCCGATCACCAGTACGGGCACGGCAAGTTCGAGAATTTCTCCGCCTTTATCGAGACCGGCCTCTTGCTGTTGACCTGCGTCTGGATCGTCTACGAGGCCATCAAGCGCCTGTTTTTTCACAGCGTCGAAATTGAGCCCAGCGTGCCTGCGTTCCTCGTCATGCTGTTATCCATCGCCGTCGATGCCTGGCGTTCGCGTGCTCTCGGACGCATCGCGACGAAATACGACAGTCAGGCTCTGGAAGCCGACGCGCTGCATTTTTCCACCGACATCTGGTCGAGCGCGGTCGTGATCGTTGGCCTCGCGCTGGTTTCAATTGGCCGCAGCTATCAGGTAGCGTGGCTGCGCCAGGCTGATCCGGTTGCTGCGCTCTTCGTGGCGGGCGTGGTCATTTCCGTGAGCTGGCGCTTGGCGCGAAGAACCGTCGATGCCTTACTGGATGCGGCACCCGCTGGCGTGCGCAGTCAGATCTTCGACCGGATCAGAACCGTCGATGGCGTGCTCGAGGTCGAGCGCGTCCGCTTCCGCAAAGCGGGAAATAGATTTTTCGCCGATGTTTCCGTCGGGCTGGAACGCAATTTCACCTTCCAGCGTTCCGAGCAGGTTTCGGCCGCGGTGACCTCGCGAGTACGCGAAGTTCTGCCCGATGCCGATGTCATGGTGCATTCCGTTCCCCGCGCTCGCGGGACGGAGAATATTTTCGACCGTATCCGCGCCGTCGCCACCCGCCACAACTTCAATGTGCACGACGTCAGCGTGCAGGACCTGAACGGCCGGTTGTATGTGGAACAGCATCTGGAACTCGACGAGCGCCTCAGCATGAAGCAGGCTCACGACGAAGTAACCCGGCTTGAAACCGAGATGCGCTCCGAGATTCCGGAAATAACGACGATCCTTACCCACATCGAAAGCGAGCCGGCGACCATTGAAACCGGAGAGGAGATCGTTCGTGAGCCCGAACTGGAGCAGCGGCTCAAGAACATTGTGAAGGAGTTCCCCGAAGTCACGGACGTCCACGAATTCCAATTTAAACGAGTTCGTGCCCGGCTCTATGTTTCCTGCCACTGCACCTTGCCCGACGATATGCCGCTTTCGCGCGTGCACGACGTGCAGACGTCGCTCGAGATCCGTTTCAAGCACGACGCGCCAGAACTGTTCCGCGTCCTGATCCATCCCGAGCCCATGACCGACAACCGGCGCTAGAGAAGGCAGTAAGCAGACTTGCAGTTAAGATCGCGATTCGCCGTTCGTCGCTCGCAATACTCGCTACCGCGAACAGCGAACAACGACCAGCGAACGACGAAAGGCAATCATGATTGAAGCATCCGTCCATTGGACCGACAAAGACCGCTACGTAGGCGCGGCCACTTCACGGCACTCCATCGTCATGGATACCGCAACCGAAAAGACCGCCAACAGTCCGATGGAACTCGTGCTCCTCGGTCTCTGCGGCTGCACCGCATCCGATGTGGTGGGAATCCTGCGCAAAAAACGCGAGCCCTTCACCGCTCTCGAAGTGAGCGCCGAAGCCGAACGAGCCGACGGCTACCCGTCCGTTTATACCGCGATTCACCTGACCTATCGCGTTCACGGGAAAGTCTCCCAGAAATCCATGGAAGACGCAGTGAAGTTGTCGAAAGAAAAGTACTGCTCCGTTTCCGCCATGCTTGAGAAGACCGCAAAAATCACCTACGCCATCGAGCACGTTGCGTGAAGCCTGGTCTTCCTCAGGCGAAACCGCACCCCCTGCGCGGTTACTTCTATATCGCCAGTGCGGCATTTCTCTGGGGAATTTCGGCGACCCTCGGCCGCGCCGCCTTCACCGGGCATCCCCTGCTGGGCATGTCGCTGGGAGACTCCCTTAAGAAAATCGATCCCCTGATCCTCTCCCAGAGCCGCGCGACTTTATCGCTGGCCGTGCTTTTCCCTGTGCTCCTGGCACGAAGAGGCCCGTCCGCTCTGCGCGTTCCCGGCCGCGACCTGCTGCGGTTTTTCCTGCTTGGAGTTCTCGGTGTCGCCGCCTCGAACTATCTCTACTACCTGGCCATCCAACGGACGAACGTCGCGACCGCCATCATCCTGCAATACACCGCGCCGGTCTGGGTGCTGCTCTACACCGTAGCGCGCGGCGCGCAACGGCCATCCCTCCGCAGATCCGCAGCCGTCGCACTGGCCGTCATCGGTTGCGCGCTGGCCGTAGGCTTTGTCGGCTCCGGCGGCTTTCGCATGGATGCCGTCGGCGTCACCGCCGCGCTCCTCGCTGCATTTTCCTTCGCGTTCTATAACGTCGCCGGACACAGCGTCCTCGCCCGCTACGACCGCTGGAAAGTCCTACTCTGGGTGTTAGTGGCGACGGCCACCTTCTGGATCTTCGTAAACCCTCCGTGGAAAATCGTCGCCGCGCACTACAACCGCGAGCAGTGGGAATTCATGCTGGCCTTCTCGCTCGTCTCCGTGCTCGGCCCATTTTCCTGTTACTTCGCCGGCCTCCAGCACCTGGAGCCCACCCGCGCCATAGTCGCCAGTTGCCTCGAACCCGTATTCAGCATCCTGATCGCGGCCTTAGTGCTAGGGGAGTTGTTGCGACCAATACAGACAGCGGGAATTGTTCTGGTGCTGCTAGCGATTGTGTTGATCCAGTGGCCGGAACGCCCAACGCGAGGCGAAGACTTGGTGGTGGAGCCGATTGAATGAGGGGAGCCGTTGGTCGTTCGTCGTTCGTCGTTCGCTGAGTCGGGTTTTGCCATCGACCAACGACTATCGACCAACGACTACTCGCTACTCCAACCTCTTCCCCTTCGTCTCCGGCAACTGCGTAGCCATCATACTCGCTAGAAAAAACGCTCCTCCACATAGATAGAAAGCCCAGCTCAGCCCCTTGCTCTGTCCGACCCATCCAATAATCCAAGGCGCGACGCAACTGAGCGCTCGCGCTCCGTTATACGTAAATCCCAAGGCCCGCGCCCGCAGCCGAGTGGGATAAATCTCGCTCCCGATCAGCCCCGATCCCGAGAAAAATCCCGTCCCGAAGAAAGCGACCACCGCGCCCAGCACGAGCACGGCAGCCTGCGAACGCGCCATAGCGTACAGCGGCACGAAAACCGCGGCGGCAAAAAGGTAAAGCACGAAAGACTTGCGCCGCCCCAGATGGTCGGCCACCCACCCAAAACTGAGATATCCCGGAAACATGCCAAACAGATTGAGCACGATCAGCAGCGTGGCCGTACCCATGATTCCAAACCCGCGTCCACCGCGCTCGACCGGCAGCGAAAGATAAGGCGGAATCCACGAAAACAATCCCCACCACCCAAACAGCCCAAAAAAATTGAGCAACAGCAGCGCAACCGTGCTTTTCCCATAAGGTGCCCGAAAAATTGTAAAGAAAGATTCATTCCCCTGTGTCCCCAGTGCCCTCCGTGGTTCAAGCTTTTGATCTTGCCGTGTGCGCCGATGATCGACCCACATCTCCGACTCCGGCACACCCTTCCGTATCCAAAGCGTGACGAGCGCCGGCAGAATCCCAACAAAGAACACAAACCGCCAATTCGCATACCGCAGAACAACCCCCGCCACCAGCGCTGCCAGCGCGTATCCGATTGCCCAAGAACTCTGCACCACGGCAATCGCCTTGGCCCGCAATTCATCCGGCCAGGTTTCCGCCACCAGCGTCGCCCCGGTATTCCACTCGCCGCCCATCCCCAGTCCGAGGATGAACCGAAACACGGCCAGCATGAGCACGGTAGTCGAGAGCCCGGAAGCAAACGAGCAGACCGAGTAAGTCAGAATGCTGAACATCAGTGCCCGCTTGCGTCCAATTCGGTCGGCAAGAAAACCAAAAAACACGCCGCCGATGCCCGACGCCAGCAGCGTGAGCGTGTAAAGAAATCCCGCCGTTTTCTTCGACATCCCCAGATCGCGCATGACGTAAGCCAGCACCAGCGCGTAAAGCATGGCGTCAAAAGCGTCCAGCATCCAGCCAAGCGCGGCCGCTAGCAAGGTGCGGCGCTGCGCGGGAGTCGCTTGCTTCAGGAGTTGGATCGGGCCGATGCCCATGCGGAGAGCGATTGTATCAGCGGAGCAGGTATTGGTGACTAAGCCACGAGCCATTAAACTAGTCACATGGTTCCTGCCGGCTACATGGCAAAACGCGTGCAGGCCCCCGAGGGATTTCGTATCGATCACGTGCTCGACGTTTATTCGGTGAGTAACTGTGTTAACGACGATTTCGCTGACTACATCAAGTATTGGAAGCACAATGGCTACTGGCTGTTTGATTCGCCTGAAATCATCCAAACGGTGGCGCGGGAGAATTCAATCCAACTTGCGGGAACACTCCTGTTTTATTACGAAGTGTTTGAAAAAGAGTTTGACGGGAAGCGCTGGTGCTTTTATAAACCCGACCTTTCACTCCCAACTAACGTCATTCCAGGCACGGGGAAAAAACTCGAAGGTTTCGATGTGGTGACGTTTTTCGCGAAGACTTCACCTGAGTGCTCGCCTCTGTCGTGCAACGGCATGGCGAAAGAGATCCGCACCAATGAACACTGCCTGTTGGCCACGTTTGAGGAGGCCTACGATAAGCTCACCAACGGGGCTTTCAAAGAGGCCGAGCCGGGGCCTTATCGCATCTTCGCTGTTTATTCTTTAGAGTGGCCGTGCGATAGAGCGGCAGTCGAAACACGCTAGGAACGAACCCCCGCTCGCTCCAGCCTCCGCAAATACCTCTGCGCCTTCCCCACATCCCGTCCAATCTGCACCGTCAGCGCCTCAACCGACGGAAGCTTAACCTTATCGCGCAGCCGACTCCGGGAATAGTTGCTCAATCGTTTGCATGAGCATAAACAGCCGGTTCGGATGATCCGGAAGATCCACGAATCCGTAGCTCAGATAGAAGTTTCGTGCCTTCTCATCTTTGGCATCCACCACAACGGCCAGCGACGCGATGTTCCTGCTGTGCAGGAGAGCCTTTTCCAGTGCTCCCATGAGCAGGATTTCCCCAAGACCCGCTCCTTGAAACTCTTTGCTTCGCGCCAGTCTCCCCAACAGAGTCGCTGGCAACTTGTCGTACTTCGGAAGGCGCAGGCGTTGAACCACTTCCTCCGGCAATTCGCCAGTTTCGATTGTGTATTGGGAAAGTGTGTAGTAACCGGCGACCGTTTTTCCGTCAGGCGTGAGAACATAGACGGCGGCCACTCGCTTCTGTACTTCCTGGCCAGCCTTTTCCTTTAAATAGACATTGAGCGCTTCGTGCTCACAGCAAAAAGCCGCCCGATCGTGTACTTTCTTATCGAGCGGCTCAAATCGGAACTCGTTTCTTTCCTGATGTGCCAATTCCTGATCTGCCAACTAGCCGATCTCCCGCTTAAATCGTTTCGCGGCTGCGATCGCTTTCTGGTTGGGTGCCGGCGGATTCAGGAGCGCTTCCACAAAAACCCGTCTGGAGTTTTGTGTAAGAGTCAGGGTTTCGTGTTCACGGATTGTGCTAAGAGCGGCCTCCTTGGCGGCCGTCCTTAAGAAGTCCGAAGCCGAGATGCCACGCAGACTGGCGGCTTCCTCGATCGTCCTTTTTTCTTCGCGAGTCACTCGCGCATCGAGTCGTTGGTCGCGTGCTGGAGATGCAGTCGCCATGGCGCCTCTCCAATCAATGTACGGCAGATTGCCGCACAAAGTCAATATAGGAATCTACTGTCAATAAAATCAATGTCTTACAATTGTTAACCAGGTAGTGACCGCCCCAGCCTCCGCAAATACCTCTGCGCCTTCCCCACATCCCGCCCAATCTGCTCCTTCAGCGCCTCGACCGACGGAAACTTAACCTCGTCGCGCAGCCGGTCCAGAAAATGAAGTTCGACTTCCGTCTCCGCTGAAAGTTCGATCGGATGAAAATTCAGGAGATGCGTTTCAATGGCAAAAGAATCGGCGCCGAAAGTGGGCCGATTCCCAACATTCGTCACCGAATCAAAACACTCGTTCTTTTGACCGCTGCCAATCCGCGCCCGTGTGATGTACACCCCATCCCTGGGCACAAGTTCTTCGTAGTGCGCCAGATTAATCGTCGGCACGGTATATTTCGCCCCATATCCGCGTCCGCGTCCGGCCGTCGACAGAATGCTGAACGGACGCCCCAGCAAGTGCCGCGCCCGGCTGATCCGCCCTTCGGCCAGCAACTTTCGGATGTGGCTGCTAGAAACCCGCTCCCCGCGCAAACGCATCTCCGGATAATCATGCACCTCGAATCCCATCTCCCGCCCGAACTCGCGCAGCGCCTCAACATTTCCCGCCGCCTTGTGCCCGAAATGGAAGTTGTAGCCCTCATGCACCTCGCGGGCATGCAGCCGCCGTTTCAGAATTTCATGGGCAAACTGGTGCGGCGTCATCAGCGAAAGATCGCGCGAGAAGGGAAGCAGCAGCACCGCGTCAATCCCCGTGGCTTCCAGCAGCCGCAGCTTTTCCGGCAGCGGAGTCAGCAGCTTCAGTCCGTGATCGGGACGCAAGATGCGCGCCGGGTGCGGCTCAAAAGTTACAACCACCGAGTGCCCGTGAGCCGCCCGCGCCCGCCGAACAATCTCGTCAATCACCGCCCGATGAGCCCGGTGTACCCCGTCAAAATTCCCAACGCTGACGATGGCCGGCCCGAAGTCGTGAGGGATGTCGTCGAGTTTATGGAAAGTCAGCATCGAAATCGAAAGCCTTTTTTTACCGCCGAGGAGGAACGAGTCGTCAGTCGATGGTCGTCAGTCGTTAACTGCAATCCTCTGCAATCCCCCGAACTCTCGCTGCGCGGACGCCAACGACTAGCGACCAACGACCGACGACTGATTCAAATCTCAAACTCCAGCTTCATCCCGTCAAACGCCAACTCCACCCCTTCAGGCAGCGTCCGGTTCGTCGCCTCGTGTGGAAGATCGTGGCAGATGTGCGTGAAAAACGCGCGCTTCGGTTTCACCGTTTCCACGATCTTGAGCGACTGCCCAATCGTCGAATGCGTGGGATGAGGCTCATAGCGCAGTGCATCCAGGAACAGTATGTCGAGCCCGCGCAGTTTCTCTAGCGTTTCGTCCGGAACTGAGCTGTGATCGGTAAGGTAAGCAGCCGATCCGAATCGAAACCCAAGAATCGGAGTCTCGCCGTGGATCACCGTCACTGGCTCAAAGTGTGCGCCGAACAATTCAACCGGCCCTTCGATCGGATGCAGATCCACCAGCGGCAATCCGCCAAACTTATAGGTAGCTTCAAAAATGTAACGAAACATTTTGCGCAGAAACTCACAAGCATGCGGTGCGGCATAAAGCGGCATTCTCGCTGGTTTGTGTCGATACGTCAGAGGACGCAGGTCGTCGATGCCCAGAATATGGTCGGCGTGCGTGTGCGTGTAGAGCACGGCATCGAGCTGCGTGATGTGTTCGCGCAGCGCCTGTTCGCGGAAATCGGGCGTGCTGTCGATCATCACGTGCCGCCCGTTATAACTGATCATCACCGACGGGCGAGTGCGCCGGTCGCGCGGATCCGGCGATCGGCAGACGGCGCAGTCGCAGCCGATCGTGGGAACTCCCATCGAAGTGCCGCTGCCCAATACCGTCAAAGTCGCCTGCATCAGCCCTTGGTTCCTGTAATCGGACCTGGCGCTTGCGGAGGCCGCGCCAGCGCGTTGGTTACTTCGACGTACGCCATACGCAGCTCGTAGAGGCAGTTTTGCAGGAATCCCTGCTCTTTCGGAGTGAGATTGCCTTTGGTCTTTTCGGCGATCATGCCCAGCGTGTCGATGGTCTGCCGCGCGCCGATCAGGTCGACTCCCGGTTGTCCGCCCTGTTCGTGCATCATGCCAAGCTGCATCATGGCCGTCATGTAGAGCGAAGCCATGAAGCGTTCAAAATTCATTTCGAGCTCTTTGGCCGAGTGTCCGCTGAGTTCGACTTTCGTATCCAGGTCGCGCGCCGACCGTTTGTAAGCGTCATGCTGCGCCTGCTGTTCGAAAGCGGTCGGCGGTTCGGGAACATCGGACTCGGGAGCGATTGCGACGGACGCTGGTTCCGACACGGTTGCAACGGGCGTCGGAGCAGGCGATGGCGCAGCCGCCGTCGCCGTCGCTATCGGTGTCGCTGGCGAGGGTACTTGCTCTTCGGTGGAATCGCGCAGTTCTCCGTCGGAAGTGAACAAACGACGGTCGCTTACTTTGAGTTCGCTTTCTTCTTTTCTTTTTTGAGTCATAGGTTTGACCTGATTGGTTCTAACTCTTGTCAGAATTCAGGCGAGCGGCAGCTCTGCTGCCTTCACCTTCGCCGTCCCCGCGCGCAAATCCCTCCCCGCACCTTCGCGGCGCAGATAACCCAACGCGACCGGACGATCTCCGCCGGCCAGAGGCAAGATCGCACTGCTGGTGATCTCGCCGACTTCCTTTTCGTTGTCGTCGTAGCGCGCCAGAACCTTCGTTCCGGGTTCGGGCAGCGCGCCCTCGACCGTGAAAGCTGTGAACAGCCGATGCACGGCGCCGCGAGAGCGGATACGCTCCACGATTTCCTGCCCGAGATAGCAGCCTTTGGTGAAACTCAAGGCGCGTGTCTGTCCAGTTTCCTGCGGCAGATCGCGCTCGCGAATATCGACGCCAAAACGCGGGATGCCGAAGCTGATTCGTCGCAACTCCAGCGCACTGGCGCCAACGGCGATCCCGCCAGCCGCAACCAACGCATCCCATGTCGCCTTGCGCTTGTCTGGAGCCAGCCAGATTTCGTACGACGTGCCCGAGGAATCGTCTCCCCTCACCACGGTGCATTGCGGGCAGCCGCACGTGCACTCGCATTTCGGCGAACACGACTCTAACGGCGCGAGCTCAGGGAAAATAATGCCCGCGCGTTTTAGCACATTCCGCGATTCAGGACCGGCCAGGCCGAGCGCGGAGAGTTGGTCGCTGATGTCGGCGATTTCAACATCGTCCGCAATAATGTAGCGATCAAACAGCTGCAATACCTTGTCGCGCTGGCTACGTTCCGCATCCACCAGCAACGAATCGCCACGCTGAAACACATATAGATCGGCCTGAACGTGGCCTTGCGCGTTCAGCATGAAGGCATAGATACCGTGGCCTTCGGCCAGATCGCGCACGTTATTGGAGACCATGCCGTTCAGCCAGCGGACGCGGTCTCCACCCGTTACCGCGATCTTCGCACGCCCGCCCAGGTCATAAAGTCCGCAGCCGGAGAGCAACGCCTGAAACTCACCGCGAGCGTTGCCGTAGTCCGCGTGCGTGGTCGATCCGGTTACTGAGTTCTCGTGCAATGCAGTGCTCATGCGCGTTCATTCTGATTATAGCGGAGGCCGGCAGATACAGAACGCGGCAGCGGGACGCCGTGCAATCCCATGGCGCGTTGGTGTTTCTCCGCCGCTGTTTCTGTTATCTTCGATTCGCGTGAGCCAAAAGAGAATTGCCGTAATCGCCGGCGACGGGATCGGGAAGGAAGTCATCCCGCAGGCTGTGAATGTCATGGGGGCCGTTGGCGCCGCGGTCGAAATGACCCCGTTCGACTGGGGAGCCGACCGTTACCTCGCCGATAAAGTCACCGTCCCGCCCGATGGCTTCGCCGCTTTGGCCCGCGATTTCGACGCCATTCTCGTCGGCGCCTTCGGCGACCCGCGCGTCCCTTCGAACATTCACGCCAAGGAAATCCTGCTCGGCATGCGCTGCCAGATGGATCTCTACGCCAATGTCCGCCCGGTGCGCCTGATGGACGCATCGCTCTGCCCGCTCAAAGGCATCGAGCCCAAAGACGTTGATTTCGTCGTATTCCGCGAAAATACCGAGGGTGTTTACGGCGACCTCGGCGGTGTTTTCAAAAAGGGAACGCCCGACGAAGTTGCGATCCAGGAAGACGTCAACACGCGCAAGGGCGTCGAACGCATCATCAGCTACGCGTTCGAGTACTGCGCCAGTAGCAAAAAAGTGGACGGCTCGTCGCGCCGCCGCGTCCTGATGTGCGACAAGTCCAACGCCATGACCCACGCCGGCGGCCTGTGGCAGCGCGTGTTCAAGGAAGTCGCGGCGGCGTTTCCGCAAATCGAAACGCAGCACATGTACGTCGACGCGCTCTGCATGCAAATGGTGCGCGATCCGCGCGGCTTCGACGTCATCGTCACAAATAATATGTTCGGCGATATCATCACCGATCTCGCCGCCGGATTGCAGGGCGGCCTCGGGATGGCCGCGAGCGCCAACCTGCATCCGGGGAAGACTTCGATGTTCGAGCCCGTGCACGGTTCCGCGCCGCCGATTGCTGGAAAAAATATTGCCAACCCCTTCGGTGCGATTCTGACGGCGGCTATGATGCTGGCGCATCTGGGCATGACTAGCGAAGCGCAGAAGATCGAAGCCGCCGTGTTCGAAGCCGTGCGGCAGAAGAAAACAACGGCCGACATCGGCGGGACCCTGGGGACGCGCGAGGCGGGCGAGTGGGTGACCGAGAAGGTCGCGAATCACTAATGGCCTTGGCGATCGCCAATTGTTTCAAGATGGAAGTGTTCATCACAGAGGAAGCATGAAGTTTCGTGAAACCACTATAGTTGGCCTGCTCTTTGCAATTCTGGCGTGCGGAGCATGGTCTCAGGACCAGCCGCAGACTGCACAGTCCCCCGCGGGCGATGCCGCCCGCGCCACACAAACTCCACTAGCCGCACCCGAAACCATCGTCTCGCCCCAGGAAGCCAAAGAACTGTTTCGTTCCGTCGACGAAATCCTGCAGTTTGTAAGCAAAGATACCGGCCTGCCCATCGACCACAAGGTGAAGCGCAGGCTGACCAAGCGCGATGATGTGCAGTCCTACATCGTGAAAAGCATGAAGGACGACAAAGACGCAAAGCGCCTGGAGAGATCGTCGGCGGTGCTGAAGAAGTTCGGCCTACTGCCGCGAAATTTCGACCTCTCTAATTTCTTAGTGGTGATGCTCCGCGAACAGGTCGCCGGATACTACGACGTCAAAACAAAAACCGTGAATCTGCTGAATTGGGTTGACGCCGAGCAACAGAAGCCGGTGCTGGCGCACGAGTTGACGCACGCGCTCCAGGACCAGTCGTTCGGCATCGAGAAGTGGATGAAAGGATCTTCGGGAAAGACTGATAAAAAAGACGATCCCAGTCCAGCCGACATCATAAACGACGAGGAAAGCTCGGCACGGCAAGCCGTAATCGAAGGCCAGGCGATGGTGGTGCTGCTCGATTATTCCCTGGCGCCGACCGGCAAGACATTGCTCAATTCGCCGCAAATCGTCCAAGCGCTCAAGGACGGCATGCTCGTCGGTACCGCCGACACTCCCACGTTTCGCGACGCTCCGATTTTTCTGAAAGAGGAACTGACGTTCCCCTATCGCTACGGACTCGACTTCACCGCCGCGCTCCTGCAGGCGGGCGGGAAGGAGTTGGCCTACGCAGGCGCCTTCAAAGATCCGCCGAAGACAACGCGCGAAATTATGGAGCCGCAAACGTACTTGGCCCACGAGAAACTTGAACCAGTGAAGATGATCGACATGGAGAAAGACTTCAAGGGCTACGATGCCTTCGACATCGGCGCCATGGGAGAATTCGACGTCGATGTTCTGGTCGAGCAGTATGCGGGCGCAAAAGAAGCTGCTGCGATCTATCCAGCGTGGCGCGGCGGATACTACTACGCCGGCAAGCCCAAGGCTGACAAGTCGGCGCCGATCGGCGTGCTCTACGTTTCGCGATGGTCGAGCGACGCGAAGGCATCGGAGTTCGCGGCGGTGTACGCGAAGTCGCTGGCGCAGCGCTATCAGGAGCGGCAGGGACTCGGCATGGATGGCAAGGTTGCCGACGATGCTCCGCCAGCCGATTCCTGGCGCACTTTACGCGGAAGGCATGCCTGGCTGACGGAAGAGGGAACTGTTGTGATTGAAGTCCGCGGCGATGCCGTGCTAATCAGCGAAAGTCTGGATGAAGAGACGACCCACCGCGTGGAAGCAGACTTCTGGCCGGAACCGCAGGCCGCGCCCGCCAAGCCATGAGTTTCCTTCTTGTATAATCACAGATTCCACAGTCATTCGCGACAATTTCGGGTAAACCCCAATCAGGAGCGCAATTGCACCAGGCAGAGATAGGCATTATCGGCGGTAGCGGTTTGTACCAGATGCCGGGCTTCAATGACGCGCAGGAGGTTCGCCTGCAAACTCCCTTCGGCGATCCTTCCGATGCGTACGACTTATGGACTCTGGAGGGCCGCAAGGTCGCATTTCTTGCACGCCACGCCCGTGGCCACAAGCTTCTGCCGAGCGAACTGAATTTCCGGGCCAATATTCATGGCTTTAAGCAGCTGGGAGTCGAACGCATTATCTCGATTTCCGCCGTGGGCTCGCTAAAAGAAGAACACAAGCCGCTCGATTTTGTGATTCCGAACCAGTTTATCGATCGCACCCGGCACCGCATCGATACCTTCTTTGGCGACGGCGTTGTGGCCCACGTCGGATTTGGCGACCCGCTGTGCGACGAAATGGCCAGGGTGGTCCTCGGCGCATGTAAGGTTGCGGACGTACCCGCGAAGCTCGGTGGAACCTACGTTTGCATGGAGGGTCCGCAGTTCTCCACTAAAGCCGAATCGAATATCTATCGCAGTTGGGGCGCGGATGTGATTGGCATGACCAACCTGCAAGAAGCCAAGCTCGCGCGCGAAGCCGAAATTTGCTACGTCACCATCGCCATGGTGACCGACTATGATTGCTGGCATCCGCATCACGATGCGGTGACGGTCGAACAGATCGTTTCGGTTCTGGTCAAGAACGCCGAGAACGCCGCGAAGGTCGTGAAAGCGGCGGTGGCAGCGATGCCGCCGGCACGCGATTGCAAATGCGGACGAGCCTTGGCGAACGCGATTCTGACCGACCCGGTAGAGATTCCAGCGGCGACAAAGGAAAAGTTGCGGTTGATATTGGGAAAGTACGTGAAATAGTCGTTGGTCGTCGGTCGCTGGTCGTTAGCGAACGTCAATCCGAAACTCGCAGCTTAGCGGTGTGCTCGCCAACGACTGACGACCATCGACCGACTTACGGAGACTCATGAGCATTCTGGTAGTAGGTTCTGTAGCTTTTGACACAATCGCCACGCCTTCCGGCCGGGTGACCGACATCCTCGGAGGCGCCGCGACATATTTCTCGCTGGCGGCAAGTTACTTTACCCAAGTCCGCATGGTCGCGGTCGTGGGCGACGACTTCAAGCCCGAACACGAAGCCGTCTTGAAGGCTCGTGGCGTCGATACCCGCGGTATCGAGAGGACAAACGGTAAGACCTTCCGCTGGGGCGGGCAGTATCTCGACAACCTCAACGAGGCCAAGACCGATTTCACGGAACTGAATGTATTCGAGAAGTTTCAGCCGCGCATTCCCAAAGAATATGCGGACACACAGTTCCTGTTCCTCGCCAATATCCACCCGTCGTTGCAAGCGGCGGTGCGCCGGGAGATGAGCGGCGTGCGCTTGACGGGCGGCGACACCATGAATTTCTGGATCAACGGCACGCCCAAGGAATTGGCGGAAACGTTGAAACTAGTGAACGTTCTGCTGATCAACGACACGGAGACGAAGATGCTCGCCGGCGAGAAGAATCTTCCGCGCGCGGCCAGAAAAGTTCTCGCCATGGGGCCAAACGCTCTTGTGGTGAAGCACGGCGAGTACGGAGCCACGATTTTTTTCCGCGAAGGAGCGTTCGGCGTTGGATCGCATCCCTTTCGCGCGCCGGCGCTGCCCATCGACGAAGTGAAAGATCCCACCGGAGCCGGCGATTCCTTCGCCGGAGGTTTCATGGGTTACATCGCATCGCAGGGTGAGGTCAATCGCGAGATCTTAAAGCGCGCCTTGTTTTACGGCGGAGTGATGGGATCGTTTGCCGTGGAACGCTTTGGCACCGAGCGTCTGCAGAATCTCACGCGTGAAGAAATCGACGCGCGCTTTCAGATATTCCGCGAACTGACGCATTTGGAATAAGACCATCGCTCAAGCCGCGGTTGATTCCGGTGAGCGCAGATTGAGTAACAAAGACGGCAACAAAGACAGCGTGAAGCCAGCCGCCGTTCCCGACACCAGCGCGGCCCGTGTGGCCGGCATCGCTGCCCTTGTGTCTCTGTTTTCTTTTTTTTACTACTTTCAGCACAGCGACCTTCTTCTCTACGGCGACGCGGTCGCACACATCAATATCGCGCGTCGAGTGTTCGACTCGCGGACCCCCGGTCTGCTGCAGTTGGGCACCGTGTGGTTGCCGCTGCCCCATCTGCTGATGATCCCTTTCATTTTCGTGGATTCGATGTGGCAAAAAGGCGTGGGTGGCTCGATCCCTTCGATGATCGCCTACGTTTTCGCGGTCGTGGGAATCTTTCGCCTGGTGCGCGGTGCGCTCAACACCGATCTCCGCACCAAACCGGCAGCGGACATAGGCGCATGGGCCGCAGCATTCGCCTTTGGAGCCAATCCCAACCTGATCTACATGCAGGCGACGGCCATGACCGAGTCGCTGTATCTGGCGCTGTTCATCTGGGCCGTCGTGTACTTCTCGGAGTTTATCCGAAGCCAACGATCCAGTCCCGAAGGGACGGACGAGCTTAGCCCCGCGCTTCAGCGCGGGGTAAGGCGGGAAGAGGGATCGAAGTCCCGTAGGGACGACCGAATTCTTACCGGCACCGCGCTCCTGCGCTGCGCCGGTTGCCTGGCCGCCGCGGAACTCACGCGCTACGACGGATGGTTTCTGGCAGGAGCGTTGGGAGCGGCGGTCGTAATTATCGCGCTCCGGCGATGGCAGGATCGCGCCTTGCGCGCGGCTGCGGTGAAGTTTCTGTTGGCCATTGCCGTGGCTCCAGTTCTGTGGCTGGCATACAACGCGGCAGTCTATGGAGACGCTCTGGCGTTCGCCAACAGCCCGTATTCGGCGCAAGGAATCGAGCAACGTGTGCACGCTCCCAATCCAGCGTTCCACAATGTCGGTGTGGCGGCGATCTATTTCTTGAAATCGGCGCAACTCAACCTCGCGGAAGGGAACTGGGGCCGCTTTTGGCTGGCAGCGGCCATTCTGGCGTTGGCCATCGGAGCGTGGAGATTGCGCCCGCAGTCGGCTGCGTGGGTGTTGCTGTTCCTGTGGGTTCCGTTGCTGTTCTATGCCCTGTCGATTGCCTACGGCTCGGTGCTCGTTCATGTCTCCACGTGGTGGCCGTTTGCCATATTCAACCAGCGTTACGGACTCCAGTTGTTGCCGATGTTCGCGGTTTCGGCCGGAATGTTGACGGCTTCTGTCTTTCTTCTCAGCGCGAGAGGCCGGCACAGCGGAAAGCTGACGGCGCTGATGTTTGCGCTGGTCGTTGCCAGTTACGCATCGGTGTGGAGAGCGGGCCCCCCATGCTTGCAGGAAGCACAGAGGCAGTGGGCGACACGCAGTCCCTTGAATTCCTCAGTACAGCAAATCGTCGCCCGCTTGCCGCGCCGCGCCAGGTTTCTCATGGATATCTCGGAACATGTCGGCATCATGGAGCAGGCCGGAATCCCGCTGCGTCAGGTGGTGAATAGCGAAGATCACCGCCCATGGAAACGGCCATCCGATCCTGATGGCCTCTGGGAGCACACGCTGGCCGACCCGCCCCGCTACGTGGACTTTGTGATTGCCTTCGACGGCGATGTCGTGTCTCAGCGGGTGAATCGAACCGATCTTTTCGAGCTGACCGAAATTCACGCGACCGGACAGCCCCACGCCCACATCTACTCGACGCAGGTCGCCCCGAATCAGCCGCGTTAACCCTCTCTCGAAAGGACAACGGAAAGCGCCGGAGGGCGGTGGTAGAATCCGCTCCGGGGCCAGTGCCGCGCGCTTTTCGCGCAGCTAGGTCGTCGAGTCCAGGCGCTCTCATGAACCCAATCCACCAAACCATCGCGCTGCTGCGGAATGAACTGGGAGTGGTGCTGAGTTCGACACTGGCGCGCTTGCTGTTGGCGGCGATCCTCGGCGGCATCATCGGCCTCGAACGCCAATTGCGACGCCGGCCGGCGGGTCTGCGCACAAATATGTTTATCTGCTTCGGCGCGGCCATGTTCACCGTGCTGTCTCGCCAACTCGCGGGCGTGGAATCCGACAGCGCGCGCATCGCGGCACAGATCATCCCGGGCATCGGTTTCATTGGTGCCGGTTCAATCCTGCACGCCCGCGCCTCGGTGCAGGGCCTGACCACGGCATCCACGTTGTTTGTCGTGGCGGGAATTGGGATGGCGGCGGGCGGCGGACTGTATCTGACCGCGTGCTTTGCGACCGTCATCATTTTGATGGCGCTAGTAGTGCTGGGGCGAATGGAGGCCACCTTCTCCCTGAAGACGTTTGCCACGACCTACGAGGTGACCGGCCGCAACGTCGACGGGATGTTGCGCGAAGTGAATCGCATCCTGGAATCCGAACAACTCAACCTGCACAGTGTGCACATCGCAAACGCCGACCCGGATTTCCGCATGGTGTTCTCGGTGGATGGTGAGCGGGATCAACAGAGCGTCTTTTCCATCCGCTTGCACGAGTCGACAGCCTTTGCCGTCGTGACCACGCTCGGGACCGCGGAGCGCGAATGAGTGTGCGGAAATGAGTGCCCGGAAATGAGCGCGCTCCAGAATGAGCAAAGCCCGAAGCTTTCCTTCACCAAGGCGTCGGCCTGCGGCAACGATTTTCTCCTGGTGGAAGCCTCGCACGCTCCTGGCGACTTGAGAGCACTGACTCGCCGGCTGTGCGACCGCCATAACGGAATCGGCGCCGACGGGGTGGAGTGGCTGTTTCCAGACGCGGAAGCCGACATCGACGCCCGCCTCATCAACGCCGATGGTTCGGCGGCTGAAATTTCCGGCAACGGCACGCGCTGTGTAGCGGCAGAAATTTGCGCGCGCGAGGGCAATGCCGAAGTCGTAATCCGCACCGGTGCGGGATTGAAGACTTGCCAGTTCGTGCGACGCCGAGGCTCAACCTTTGAGTTTGAGGCGAATATGGGCCAGCCCGAGGTCGGCGGTGAGTTGTCGATTGAGACCACGTCGGTCCGCGCGATCGGCAGAGAAGTCTCCATGGGCAATCCGCACTTCGTGATCTTTGTGGAGGACTTTCCGGAGGGCTGGCAGCGTCAGGCCGCGCTGATCCAGACGCAACCGCAGTTCCCCCAAGGAACGAATGTGGTGTATGCGTCGGTGCGCGGTACCCACGAAGTCGAGATCCGTATGTTTGAGCGGGGAGCGGGCGAGACCCAGTCCTCGGGCACCGGATCATGCGCGTCCGCAGTCGCCGCAATTGCCAGTGGTCGCATCTCCTCGCCGGTAACGGTGATTGCGCCGGGAGGCTCGCAAGCGGTGCGCTGGCAGACGGACGTGTATCTGCTCGGTCCGGCAACTCTGATCTGCCGCGGCGAATTCTTCGTTTAAGATCGGAGTGTCAGGACTTTTCTGAATTCTTATTCCGAGCGAAGCGAGGGATCTGCAACTCGCCTGGGAAAATGCTGAAGATGGCTTCCGCTACCCAAAATCCGCGAATCAAACCGCGCGCCCTCCGCCCCGGCGATAAGGTTGGCATCGTTGCGCCCGCCTCGAACGTGAAACGTGACATGCTGGAAGCGGGCTGCGACGGGCTCCGCCAAGCCGGTTACGAGCCGTTTTATTTCGAGTCGATCCTCGATCGCGACCTTTACTTCGCCGGGTCGGTGGAGCGCCGCGCCCGGGAACTCGAAGACATGTTCGTGCGCGACGATATTTGCGCCATCGTTTGCGCGCGCGGAGGCTACGGCTCGAACTACCTGCCGCCGGCGCTCGATCCAAACAAAATCGTTTCGCATCCCAAAATTCTGGTGGGCTACAGCGACATCACGACGCTGGTCTGCTGCATTGCCGACTCGGCGAACTTCGTTACCTTTCACGGTCCGATGGTGGCAAAGGATTTTGCCCTTCCCGACGGCGTCGATTTGAACTCGTGGCAGAACGCGCTAGGCGGAGCCTGTGTCGAGGAGTGGAGCATCGCCCAAGGCTCGGGCGCGAAGCCGCTGGTCGCAGGCGAAGCCGAGGGAATCCTCTACGGCGGATGCCTCTCCATGCTGGCCGCATCGCTCGGCACGCTGCACGAGATTCGAACCGCGGGCACCATCCTCTTCATCGAAGACATCGCCGCCAAGCCCTTCCAGATCGACCGCATGCTGATGCAACTGAAACTGGCCGGAAAACTGAACGATGTGCGCGGCCTGGTTTTCGGCGAAATGCTGGATTGCCGCCAGAGTCCGGATCAGGATTACACGTTGGAAGAGGTAATTCTGCGGATCGTCGAAGACTTGCGCATTCCGGTGGCGTTCGGTCTGCGCTCGGGGCACGTCTCGCGAGCCAACATCACGCTGCCCATCGGCGTTCGATCGCGGCTAATCGTTAATGACGCGGTGGAACTGCGGATACTGGAAGCGGCAACGGCGAAATGAAACATCCAGGAGTAAGAAGCCAGATTGCAAAAGCAACTCCGATCCCGAGTGTCTCACTTCTGCAATCTGACTTCGGCAATCTGCAATCCCAAGAGATCAAATGACCCAGAAAAAACACATTCACCTCATCGGTATCTGTGGCACGGCGATGGCGTCGCTCGCTGGCATGCTGCAGGAGCGCGGTTTCCGCGTCACTGGCTCGGACGCGGCTTCCTATCCGCCGATGTCGACGTTTCTCGAATCCCTGGGCATTCCGGTCGCGCAGCCCTTTGCCGCAACGAACCTCAATCCCCGTCCGGATCTCGTAATCGTAGGCAACGCACTCTCGCGCGGCAATGTCGAACTGGAGCGCTTGCTCGACGAACGCATTCCGTTCTGCTCGCTGCCGCAGATTCTGCACGATGAATTCCTGGTCGGCAAAAACGTTCTGGTGGTTGCCGGAACGCACGGCAAAACGACCACGACCTCGATGCTGGCGTGGATTTTCGAAACCGCTGCACTTCAGCCCTCGTTTCTGATCGGCGGCATCGCCGAAAACTTCGGACGCAGCTTTGGCCTCGGCAATGGTCAGCACTTCATCCTCGAAGGCGACGAGTACGACACGGCGTTCTTCGACAAGGGCCCGAAGTTCCTGCACTATTTTCCGGATTCCGTGATTCTCACATCCGTCGAATTCGATCACGCCGACATTTACAAAGACCTCGACGCGGTGGAAACGGCCTTCAAGCGTCTAGTGAATCTGGTCCCGCGCCGCGGACGCATCGTCGCCTTCGATTCCAGAGAAAGCCCTGGCGCAAGTCTCGACCGCTGCCTGCTCAAAGCCTTCTGCCCCGTCGAACGCTACGGCGCATCCGAGCGCACAGAATGGAGAATCGACAACCTCAAGCTGGGCGAGGACAAAACTTCATGGTCGATCGTCCGCGATGGCAAACCCTGGGCGGATCTCGACTTTCCGCTTGGCGGCGAATACAACGTCTGGAACGCGACCGCCGCCGCCGCGCTCGCCGCAAACTACGGAATCTCGAAAGCCGCGATTGCGCAGGCTTTGCAAACATTTCGCAGCGTCAAGCGCCGTCTGGAAGTGAAAGCCGAAGTCAACGGCGTCACCATCATCGACGACTTCGCGCATCACCCAACCGCCATCGAGCAGACGATTCGAGCCTTGCGCGCTCGCTATCCAAAATCTCGCCTATGGGTCGTGCTCGAACCGCGCTCCAACACCATGCGCCGCAACGTGCTTCAGGACGCGCTGGCCCGCAGTCTCGCGCTCGCAGACCAAGTCGTCGTCGCGGCCATCTTTAAGTCCGAAGCGATCCCCGCAGCCGAACGCCTCGACCTGCATTGCGTGATCGGCGAGATTCAGAAGCGCGGCAAGCAGGCGCGCATTCTCGCCGACGCCGACGCCATCGTCGACACCATCGCTCCCGAACTCCGCCCGCGCGACGTGGTTGCCATTCTCTCCAATGGCGGATTCGGCGGTATTTATGAGAAGCTACCGCAACGCTTGCGCGCGCTCGGCGCGCAGACGCTCGGGGTGAAGAGCTAGGTGTTTCGCACCATTCTCATGCTGTTGTTTTGGGCCGCGGCGCTGCCTGTCGCGGCGCTTCTGGGGTTCCCCTGGACCTATCTGACCAAAGACATCAATTTTTTGTACCGCATGTGCATGTTCGCGTTAGCGACGGGCGCGCGCATCGCGGGCGTAAAGGTTCGAACGCTCGGCCTCGAAAAAATCGATCCCGCGCGCACCTACATCTTCATGTCGAATCACATCTCCAATCTCGATCCGCCTCTCACACTGCCGCTGATTCCGCGCCGCACTTCGGTGATGGTGAAAAAAGAATTGTTCAAGGTCCCGATTCTCGGCCACATCATGACGCTCGGTTCGCTGGTGCCCGTCGACCGCGGCAATCGCGATGCGGGTATTTCGGCCGTGCGCGACGCGGTCAAGGCCATCGAACAAGGACTGAACATGAGCATCTACGTCGAAGGGCACCGCTCGTTCGATGGCAAGCTGCTGCCCTTCAAGAAAGGTCCCTTCTATCTTGCCGAGGAGTGCAAAGTTCCGGTCGTTCCGATTACGATTTCCGGCACCGAAGCCTGCATGCCGAAAGCGCGCTTTGCGATTCGACCGGGAATAGCGACCGTGCAATTCCACGCTCCGATCGAGCCCGCGGATTTCGGCGACCGCGATTGCCTGATGGCCCAAGTGCGAGCGGCCATCAACAGCGGCCTTCCCGTGGACTTGCAGGAAACGGCGCCGAAAAGCTAACTTGGTAAGCCTAACTTCGTAAGCCTGAATTCGTGCCGCGATGAATAAACATGTCTGGCGAGCTGTCGCCGAAATCGGTTTTATCATCTTCCTTTTTTATTCCAATCTCTTGATGGGAGAATTCTCGCGCTCCGGCTTGGCGCGCGGAAGAGGTTTGACCTGGGCACTTCACGATATCTTCAGTGAAACCAATTTCGCGATTGCCGTGATCGCCGCACTGATCGGTTACGTCGTGGTGGAATTTCTCCGGAAGCGGTTGTGACGATTCGCCCGGCGGTTGGATTGGCCCATACCAATGTTGTCATCCTGATCGGAGCAGGACGACAACACCCCGCCTCATTCCCCCGACATCCTCTGCTCGTCCCTCATCATCTCCCAAAGCACCCGATGGATCCTCTTCTGATAGCCCCGCCCACCCCTCTTGAACCACGCCACAACGTCTGCATCTAGATATAAATTGATCTGCTTCTTGTTCTCCCGCCGATATCCCTGCCACTGCGGCATCAGACGCTCACCCTCGTCCGCCGAAGCCTGCAAGCGGCCAATCGCCCCTTGCCGTCGTCGCGGTTGACCTGCTGTTCTTCGCTTTTTCACAATGAGAAGGCTGTACGCACAGCCATATACATACAATTGCTCCAACGTACATATAATACTATACGTATAATATTACCTCTACAAAACGTTTCACGTGAAACACTCCTCCAAATATCCAGAAATAAGAGACTTATTCCCGCTCCGGCAGACTTCTCACAATTTTGGGACCGGGCCCCGGAGTTGTTCCGTCAGCAGGAGGCCGAGACCAGCCCGCGTCGCTGTGTCTTGTGGGATAAGGTGCCTCGGAGTTAAAATTCGGCTCCCGAGGAGTTTTCTCCATGCGAGCGCTTTGTCTTCCTCTCGTCGCCGTCTCCCTAGGCTTCCTTGTTGCTTGCGGCAGTGGTTCGCATTCGGCTCCGCTGAGTCCGGTGTTTACCAGCACTCCGGTGACGGCGGCTTCTCAGGGTGTGAGTTACAGCTATACGTTGGCGGCAACCGATCCTGCTGGCGGAACGGTGACCTTCTCGCTGGTCACGGAGCCGGCGGGTTCAACGCTCGCTGGCAGCACGATCAACTGGACGCCGACAGCGGCGGAGTCGCGGGCCTCGAACAGCTTCGAGGCCATGGCCACGACCTCGTCTGGAGGCACGGCGACGCAGTCGTGGACCGTGACTCCGACGGGCACGGTGACGGTCAATTGGGTTGACGCCGATTGGACGCCAACGGGCCCGGTGCAGACGCCCGTGCCGACGAACTTTCTTCCGTCGGCGCTTGTGCCGCAGGCGGATGGTTCGCTCCAGCTCTTGACGGGCACGTCGGTTTCGCCCGGGGTCTTCAACATTGCGCAGGTGCCAGGCGGATACTACTGGCTAATTCAAGGCGTTCCGCAGGGCCTGTCGCTGCCGCCGATCGGCTTTTGGACCAACAGCAGCACGTTCGATCTGGGCCACGATAACGTGGGCGTTCCGACGGGAGTGCTCAGCAGTTCCGAAGACATCACTCTTAATTTCACCCTCAGCGGGTTGGACGCTTCGGCGACGCCGGGGGTGGTGGGGTTTCTGACGGATAATCTGCCGGTGCCGCCGGTCTATCTGACGGCGACGCCGGGTCAGTCGACGCTCACGGGGTCATACAGCCTCAACAGCAGGATTGATTGGACCACCGTCAACACAGCATTTCTTGGGCAGTATGAGCCGTCGTCGCTGGGCGCGCTCAATAACCTGGTGCTGGGGCCGGAACTCACGTTGACCAATATGCAACTCACAAACGGAGCGGCGAACCCGATTAACGGGACGCTGGCGGCCAGTCCGACGGCATCGCTCGATCTGAATATTCCCGGATCGCAATGGGCGACGCTGATGCAGAATGTTGCGCCGGGGACGGCGACGCCCATTGGGTCGTGGCTTTCGCTTGCGGCGGAACCGTACGTGGTGGGCGTGAACGCAAAACCGGAGTTATTTGCTCCCACTGTCGGTGCTGCTCTTTACATGGTTCAACCCGATCCGACGAGCGGAGTTCCTTTTGCGATAACGGCGTGTCCGACTCAGCCATTCCTTTTCTCGGACGCGATCGAGCCGGCGGTTGTCAGCGATACGAATTTCGGGACGCTGTCATACGGAGATCCTTATCCCGCGAACTGGACGCGAGAGTTGGCCTTCTGCCAGTCGGTCAACGTGCCGTTTTCGGTGGGCTCGCAGAGCTTTCCGATGGCTCTGAACTACAGCGTGGTGGTTGACCCGGCGGCGCCCACGCTGGCTCCGCTAGCGGGGCCGGTCGTGAATCCGACGATCAATGGGACGAGCCTGTTCACGACCGCGAGTGTAAACACCACGGCGGAAAATCTAAGCTGGTCGGCGCCGAACGGTACTCCCTATGGCTACACGGTGAATGTGCTGCAAGTGATCGCGATGCCAAACGTCGTGGAATTCTTTACTGCCGGCACTTACAGCACAGCGCAAACTTCTGTGACGCTGCCGCCGCTGACGGCGGGCAATACTTATGTTTTCCTGATCATCACCCAGACGGATGGCGTCGCCAATATGCAGACGAGCCCGTATCGTTCTCAACTGCCGACGGGCATGGCTCCGGTGATGTCGGCGCTGATCACGGTCAACTCGGGCGCGGCGGCTGCGCAACTGCGCGGCGATGCGAAGCAGTTGGAGCGATTCCGGAATCCGAAAGGCGAGGTTTACCGGATCGGGGATAGTCCCAAGAAATGACTCACTCCCGCTCTGAAAGCTTCCTGACGGCCTTGGCGATCTCCGGGAGCTTGGCGTAGGCCGCGCAGCACTTCAACCATAGGCGGTGGTCGATGGCGGGGGCGCCGCTGACCATCGCTCCGGGAGCAACGTCATGGGGGATGCCGCTTTGGGCGATGGCGATGGCTCCGTCTCCAATCTTGACGTGGCCGCTGACGCCGACTTGTCCGGCCAGGATTACGTTGTTGCCTACGTCGGTGGTTCCGGCGAGTCCCACCTGGGCGCAGAGCAGCGTGTCGTGGCCGATGGTGCAGCTATGGCCGACGTGGACTAGGTTGTCGATCTTCGCGCCGCGTCCAATCCGGGTTTCGCCGATGCTGGCGCGATCGATGCAGGTATTGGCCTGAAGTTCGGCATTGCTCTCAATCACCACATTGCCGGACTGGACGATCTTGTGCCAGCCGTGGCCGTCGTCTTTATTCGTAACATCGCCCTCTTCAATTTTGGCGAAACCAAAGCCGTCGGAGCCTACGACCACTCCGTTCTGGAGCAGGACGTTGTCGCCGAGGTTGCAGAACTCTCGAACGACGGCGTGAGCATGGGCGAAGAAATTATTGCCGATGGTGGCTCCGCGATAGATGACCACATGGGAGAGGAGAACGGCTTTGTCTCCGATGACAGCGTCTTCGTCGATCACTACGTAGGGCCCGAGGTGTGTGTGCTTGCCCAGCTTCGCCGTGGGGTGAACGACTGCCGTAGGATGGATTCCGGGGGCATAGCGAGGTGGCTGGTAAAACAATTCGATGGCCTTGGCCCAGGCAAGGTATGGGTTCTTGCTGCGCAACATGCCGGCGTCGATGGCAGGGAAATTCTCTGAGACAATCACCGCCGAGGCCTTCGTGATTCTCGCGGCGGCATTGTATTTGGGATTGGAGACGAACGTTAACTGGCCCTGTGCGGCATTTTCGATGCCGGCTACCCCGGTGATTTCAGTGTCGGGTAAGGCGTTGTCGAGGAGGGCGTTTAGGGCTTTGGCGATATCGGAGAGTTTCATGGCGGTATCCGGGAGAATTGTAGCAAGGCAGGTCTCAGGTCCTAGGCGTCAGGTCTCAGGAAAAACAAGAGCAAGGCACATTGTGAAATCCCATAGCTGCTTTTCCTGACACCTGAGACCTGGCACCTGGTACCTGCTTCACTGTTCGAACAACGTGACCTGCCTAGTATCCGGCTGGCTGCCTTTTCGGCGGCGGTTGGCTGAGCCGATGACGGCGAGCACGGTCACTGACGTTAACGCATCGCGCGGAACGAAGAGTCGCTGCGTGTTGGAGCGCAGGTCGGGAGGGTTCAGCAGGAATCCTTCGGCAGGATTTTGGGTCAGGTCGTTGGGCAGGATGCCTTCGATCACATCGCTGTCCTTGAACTTGAGGCGCACCCAGAGTCCTTCGGTTCTGGGACGCGTGGTAAAGGTCTTGCGCAGCATGAGGTCGGTGTCGGAAAATTCGCGGACGAAGTACACGGCCTTGATGTCGCGCAGATCGATGGCGACGACGTTGCCGGAGGTGTTGAGCAATTCGAGTTTGCCGTCGGCTACGAAATTGGCGGGAGAGACGTGGCCGCTGATGGAGTCGCGGTCGTGTTTCCGCACGATGACTTTTTTGTGAGTCGAGGACATGGGGCAAAAGGTGCTTTCCAGCTTGCCATCCCACCCATTCGCAAAAAACGTGAATGAGTGAGGCAGCCGCAGCGGGGGCAGCTCAGATTGAATTCTCGCACTTTCAGGGCGAATTCGTAGAGTTTGTGGCTTCGCAGTAGCCAAACTGTAAACCTTGTGGTATTTTCTCTAGTTTGCTGGAATTGTGAATTTGCGGTATAAGTCTAATGTATAGAGGAAGTTAGATTCTGCTGGCTAGGATCTCGGCGAAGGCCGGGCCGGACCCCTGTGGAAAAACTGTGAAAAACGCCCCGGCCGATCCCCTTTGAGGGATACCGCACGGCGACTAGGAAGGCATGGCCGACTACATATACACGCTGGAAACCCGGCTCTCGCCGGATCAACAGAAGGCAATCGCCCTCGTGTCCGACGCCGCGAAGGCGGCGGAGATGAACCTGTACCTGACGGGCGGCGCCATCCGCGACATCGTTACCGGGTTCCCCATCCGCGATCTCGACTTCGCGGTGCAGGGCAACGCGCTCAAGCTCCGAAAAGACCTGGAGAAGGCGGGCGCGGTCATCGGGGACGCCGACGACGACACGCGGTCTTTGCTGCTGACGCTGCCGGGCGGGGTGCGCGCCGAGATTGCCATGGCGCGCTCGGAGATCTATGACAAGCCGGGCAAGGCTCCGCAGATCGCTCCCTCTACGATCATCGAAGATCTGCGCCGCCGCGACTTCACGGTGAACGCAATGGCCTTGTCGATGAACGAGGGATCGCGCGGGCTGCTGATGGATCCGTTTAATGGAGTGGCCGACATCGAAGCGAAAGTGATTCGCGTGCTGCATAACTACGCGTTTCTGGAAGATCCTTCGCGGATGATCCGAGCGACGCGGTTTGCCACGCGCTTCCACTGGCCGCTGGAGGAGCGGACGCAGGCGCGGTATGAATCGGGCAAGGAAAACGGCTACATCGAGCACATACGAAATTCGAGCATTGGGTACGAAATCGAGCAGTTGGCTTACGAGGATGACGCGCTCGGCGTGCTGAAGGCGTACGAAAAAGAGGGATGGCTGAAGGTGTTGAATCCGCGCTGGAGCACGGCCAAAGCCGATACCGCGGGCCTGGGCGCGCTGATGAAGACGCGGCAACAGATGAACGAGCTTGGCTATACGCCGGAGGTTGCGCCGGCGGTGCTGCACTTCCTGACCGAGCGGCTGGGGGACAAGGATATTTCGGATTTGCGGCGAGCGATTCCACGCAAGGATCTGGTCGAGGCTTGGAAGGATCTGGATGCAAACGCGCACTCGCTGGCGAAACGGTTGACCGGTAAGGAAGCGGCGACGCCCTCGCGGACGTGGCAATTGCTGTCGTCGGCGCGTCCGGAGATGATTCTGTTTTTGGCGATCACGGCGAGGCAGCAGGCGGTGGCGCAGAAGATCAAGAATTTCTTTACCAAGTGGCGGCAGGTGAAGCAGAAGCTTCCTTTGCCGGAGATGACGGAACTGCGTATCACGACGGAGATCCCGTCGTACGCGAAGATTTCGAACGACGTGTTCCTGCTGTTGTTGGATGGCAAGCTGCGCTCGCGGACGGAGACGCTGAAGTATTTGAAGCCGCTGGCGCCGCCGCCACCGCCACCACCGCCGCCTCCGCCTGTGAAGCGCGGCCGAGCTGCGAAGGCGGCGGCCATCGCGGCTGCCGAAGCTGCCGCCAAGCCGATCGGGAAAGGCAAGGGGAAGGGAAAAGTCGCCGAGGCCCCGGCAGTTGCGGTTGCGCCAGTTGTTCCGGACAAGGCGAAGGCAGCGGCTGCCAAGCCGATGGCTCCAGTCAAAACCGCGAAACCAGCGGCGGCGGTTCAGCCGAAACAGGCGGGTAAGGTTCCCGCGAAGAAGCCAGCCAAGCCCGTGAAAACGAAACCAGCGAAGGCGAAGAAGCCGGCGGCGAAGGCAAAACCGAAGCCGAAGGCTTCCAAGAAGAAGAAATAAAAAGGCTTGAGAGGCGGCGCGGTTCGCGGCTTTTCGCTTGCTCCGCCGGTTCGAAATTGGACTATACTATGGCTATGCGGCGCTGGTTGTGCATAGCGGCGTTGGGCCTGAGTCTGGTGGCGATGCCTGTCTGGGGGCAGCGGCACGGCGGCGGGGGTGGCGGCCACGCGGCTTCGGGTGGAAGCTTCTCGTCGCATTCTGCTTTTCATTCCTCCGGTGTTAGTTCCGCGGGTGTTCATTCCCCTGGCATTCATTCTTCTGGTGTACGAGGCTACGGTGCCGTTCGCGGCGGAGTTGCGGGACGCGGCGCGGGCATCAACCTGCGAATCGGAAACTCCTTCTATCCGCGCCGAGGTGTCTACGGCCGGCGGTCTCACTCTTCGTATGCGCCTTACTATCCATACGGCTATTACGGGTGGTATGCGGATCCTCTGTACGACACCAGCGACCAGGATACGTACGCGGACGAGTATCGCCCCGCGCCCGCCCAGGATGAAGACAGCGGAGTGCGACAGGATCTAGATGCGCTGAACGGAAAAGTCGACCGACTGCAACAGGATGTGGAAGCGCGCAATCGGCCCAAAGATACCGAACCGGAGACGGCGCTGGTGTTTCGCGACCGGCATGTGGAAGAAGTGCGGAACTACGCGATCTCCAACGGGACGCTTTGGGTGCTTAATGCGCCGGCTGCAAAGAAAATTCCGCTGGATCAGCTCGATCTTGCGGCCACGGTGAAGATGAACGACGATCGCGGCGTGGATTTTCAGGTGCCGGGACCGTCGCTCTCGATCATGCTGATGCGTTAGATGGGCCGCGTAAGTTGCACCGATTTCTGTCATTGCGCGATTTTCTCCAGCCAGTAGAATGAATCCGATCCGCTGAAAGCTAAAATCCAATCGCTAAGAACTTCATGAGCCAAAACCAGTTCGTCCACCTGCATCTGCATAGCGACTACTCTCTGCTCGACGGCGCCTGCGACGTCGAGAAACTGGTCGAGCGCGTCCATCAACTTGGCATGCCCGCCGTGGCCATGACCGATCACGGCAATATTTTTGGTGCGGTGCATTTTGTGAATGCAGCGCACAAGGTGGGCGTCAAGCCGATCGTGGGATGCGAGCTATATATCTGCAAAAAGGACGATCACGTCATCACGCGCACTCCGCCGGACGGGGATACGTACAACCACCTGCTGGTGCTGGCCGAGAACGAAGAAGGCTACCGCAATCTGGTGAAGATCACGTCGGAGGCTTCGCTACACGGGTTCTACTACAAGCCTCGCGTGAGCAAGAAGTTTTTGGCGGAACATTCGAAGGGGCTGATCGGGCTTTCGGGATGCCTGAAGGGTGAAGTGGCCGAGCGCTTGACGGAAGGGAACTACGACGCGGCGCGGGCGGCAGCGGGATTTTACAGCGATCTTTTCGGCAAAGAAAATTTCTTTCTTGAGATTCAGGACCAGGGTCTGGAGATGGAGCACCGCATCCATTCGGGCTTATTCCAGTTGGAGAAGGATCTGGGCCTGCCTCTGGTTGCGACCAACGATAGCCATTACCTTTGCGAAGACGACGCGCACGCGCAGGATGTGATGCTGTGCATTCAGACGGGGAAGTCGATTCAAGAGACGAACCGGATGAAGTTCGAAGGCAACCAGTTTTTCGTCAAGAACGGCGACGAGATGCTGCGTGTGTTCAAGGACGCGCCGCAGGTGATCTCGCGCACGCTGGGGATTGCCGAGCGCTGCAATCTACGGCTGGAGAAGATTCCCAGTCCGTTTCCGCATTTTGACGTTCCCGACGGATACACGATCGACAGTTATTTCGAGCACATCACGCGGCAAGGATTTGCCCGGCGGATGGAAAACCTGCGGGGCGCGGCGGCGAGCGGTCGGCTCAAGCATTCGCTGGCAGAGTACGAACAGAGATTGGCCCGCGAACTTGCCATTATCCAGCAGATGAAGTTCTCGGGGTATTTCCTGATTGTGTGGGATTTCATCCGCTATGCGCGGGAACGGGGCATTCCGGTGGGGCCGGGGCGTGGATCGGCGGCGGGGGCGGTGGTGGCATATTCGCTGGGGATTACGGACATCGATCCGTTGCAGCACGAATTGCTGTTTGAGCGCTTTTTGAATCCCGAGCGCATCTCCATGCCGGATATTGACATCGATTTCTGCATGAACCGGCGCGGGGAAGTGATCGAATACGTTACCCATAAATATGGGCGCGACAATGTCGCGCAGATTATTACATTCGGCACGATGGCGGCGAAGGCGGCGATCAAGGATGTGGGCCGCGCGATGGACATGCCCTACAGCGACGTGGACCGCATCGCGAAGATGGTGCCGACCACGCTGAACATCAAGCTGGACGACGCGCTCACGGAGTCGGTGGCGCTGCAAGAGGCATATCAGAAGGATCCGCAGGTGAAGCAGTTGCTCGACACGGCGCGGAAGTTGGAAGGTCTGGTGCGGAATTCCGGCGTACATGCGGCGGGGGTGGTGATTTCGCCGCGTCCGCTGATTGAGCTGGTGCCGCTGCACAAAACCAAGAATGACGAAATCGTGACGGCGTTTGACATGGTGGCCATTGAAAAAATGGGCCTGTTGAAGATGGATTTTCTTGGGCTGACGACGCTCACGATTCTCGACGACACGCAGAAATTGCTCGCGCAGAAGGGCGCGAATCTGAAATTGGAAGACATTCCGCTGGAAGACAATGAGACGTACGAGAAGGTCTTCCACAAGGGACTGACTTCCGGCGTGTTCCAGTTTGAATCGTCGGGGATGCGCGATGTTCTGCGGCGTTACCAACCGAATTCCATTGAAGATCTCACGGCGTTGAACGCGCTCTACCGGCCCGGTCCGATTCAGGGCGGAATGATCGACGACTTCATCGAGCGCAAGCATGGACGGCGCAAGATTGAATATGAATTGCCCGAACTGAAAGAGATTTTGCAGGAGACCCTCGGAGTCTTCGTGTATCAGGAACAGGTGATGCAGGCGGCGAACAAACTGGCTGGCTACTCGCTCGGTGAAGCCGATCTACTGCGGCGCGCGATGGGCAAGAAGAATGCCGAGGAAATGGCGAAGCAGCGGGAGCGGTTTGTGCAAGGCGCGACGAAGAATGGCTTCCCGCCGAAGAAGATCGAGAAGATTTTCGATCTGATGGCGCAATTTGCGGGTTACGGATTCAACAAGTCGCACTCGGCGGCGTATGCGCTACTGGCGTATCACACGGCATATTTGAAGACGCATCATCCGATTGATTTCATGGCGGCGCTGCTGACTTCGATCACCGGCGACACAGACAGTGTGGTGAAGTACATCAACGAGTGCCGCGAGATGGGAATTGCGGTCGAGCCTCCGGATATCAATGTCAGCGACGCGAATTTTACTCCACATGGACAGGCGATTCGCTTTGGGCTGGCGGCGGTGAAAAACGTGGGCGGGAATGCGATCCAGTCGATTGTGGCGGCGCGCAAGAAGCTGGGGCGAAATTTCCGCTCGTTCTATGAATTCTGCGAAGAAGTGGATTTAAGGCTGCTCAACAAGCGCGTGCTGGAGTCGTTGATCAAGAGTGGAGCAATGGATTGTTTTGGAAGGCGGGCGCAGTTGATGCAGGCGCTCGACTCCGCGATCGAGCAGGCGCAGAAAGCGCAGCGGGACGCGGAGTCTGGGCAGCACGGGCTGTTTGGCGTTTTTGCGGAGGAGACCGCCGAACAGGCGAACGAGTCGCTCCCCAACGTGCCGGACTGGGATGAGCACACGCGACTGGCGGCGGAGAAGGAAATCCTCGGATTTTTTATCACCGGACATCCGATGGAAAAGTACAAGGAGAAGCTCGCGGATTTGACTGCGCTCTCGACGCAGGAGATTTCGGCGATGAAGAAGTCCACGAATAAGGATGAGAACATCACGACGGCAGGTTTGATTTCGGGGTTGCGGGTGGCGAAATCGAGGCGAGGCGATCTGTGGGCGCAGGCCGCGCTGGAGGACATGGGGGGAAAGGTGGAGTTGTTGATCTTTCCCGAGGCCTACAAGAAACTTGCGGAAAAAGTAAAACTCGAAGTTCCGGTGCTGATTCGCGGCGGCGTGCGCATTGAAGAGGGCGCGAATCCGAAGGTCACGGCGAATGAGATCATTCCGCTGGACGAAGCGCGGGTACCGCTGCCGAAGGCGCTGCGCATCAGGATTCCGCTCGGGAGCGCGACCGGCGACACGGTCGATGCACTGCACGCGCTCTGCCTGGAGCGCAAAGGCGAGGCCAAGGTGCTTTTCGACGTGGAGCGCGACGGCGATTTCATGGTGGTGATGGAGGCCGAAGGCTATAATGTGATGCCGGACCGCACGTTTCTGGGCCGCGTGGAAGAGTTGTGCGGACGCGGCAGCGTGCGCGTCATCAGTTGATCCGTTCTGGTTAATAGATGCGTCCGATGAGACGAGCGAAAATAAAGCTGGCGGAGAAACTGGGTCACCGTCCGAAAGATGGAGCGAAAGACGGTGCGGAGATTGCTGCCGTCGCCGTCGCCGACTTCATGCTCTCGATGGTGGAGGCGCATCATACGCGAAAGAATGGGAACGTCATCAAGATGGAATCTGGATTGAAAGCGCAAAAGGAACTGGAAAAAATCGAGGGGCAGATCACACGCCTGCAGGCGGTGGAGGGGCAGAACGCGGAAACGCTGCGCCAGATCCAGCAACTACACGAGCGGGTGAACGACCTGCGCCGCGAGATCTCTTCGCATTTAAATGCGTGGGAGCGGACGGAGCTGGCGCGGCATCCGCAGCGGCCTTATACGCTGGATTATGTGGAGCGCATTTTCACCGACTGGAGCGAAATCCACGGGGATCGCGGTTTTCGCGACGATCCGGCGATTGTTTGCGGGATGGCTTGCTTTCACGGCGAGCAGGTGGTCATCGTGGGCCAGCAGAAAGCGCGCGACGCCAAACAGCGGGTGTATCGAAATTTTGGCATGGCTCACCCGGAGGGATATCGCAAGGCGCTGCGGGTGATGAAGATCGCGGAAAAATTCAAGCGGCCGATTTTTACGTTTGTGGATACCGACGGGGCGTATCCCGGGTTGCACGCCGAAGAACGCGGACAGGGAGAAGCGATCGCGCGCAACCTACTGGAAATGGCGCGGCTGGAGGTACCGATCGTGACGACGGTGATCGGCGTCGGCGGCAGCGGCGGCGCGCTGGCGATCGCCGTGGCTGACCGCGTGTTGATGATGGAGAACTCCGTGTACTCGGTGATTTCGCCGGAGGGCTGTGCCTCGATCATGTGGCGCGACGCCAGCAAGAAAGAGCTGGCGGCGGAAGCCATGAAGATCACGGCGAAGGATTTGAACGAACTCGGCTGCATCGACGGCATTATCCCTGAGCCTCCCGGCGGCGCGCACACCGATCATGCGCAAGCGGCGGAGTTGCTCGATACAGCGTTGCAGCAAAATCTTGCCGCAATCAAGAAGCTGCCGGTCGGGGAGTTGCTGGAAACCCGCTATCAGAAATTCCGCAATATGGCGCAGTTCTTTCAGGTGGAAGCGTAGCTGCGCTCCTTGTTAGAGAATCGGCATATGCAAGCACGGTTGCACCAGGAAATCGAGCGAATTGATCTGCTGTAATGCCTGCTCCACCAGTGACGCTTTACATCCCTCCAGCGTAATCAGGAATGGCAGATGCGATTTTGTGCTGCCGGGTTTCTGCTGCACCGAATCGATATTGACTCCGCACCGGGAGAGAATTGTGGCCAGGCTGGCGATGATGCCGGGCCGGTCTTTCACCAGGAAACGCAAATAGTGCTTGGCGGTGAAATCGGCGGTGACGGTGGGCGTTATTTCGACGGGCTGTCCGGCTGGGCTAGTTGCCGATTGAGGGCCACTTTGCCGGGAGCGGGCGATGGCGAGGATGTCGGAGACGACCGCGACGGCCGTGGGATGACCGCCGGCGCCGTGGCCTCCAAAGACGGTTTCGCCGCCGTAGGTTCCGGTGGCCACGACCAGGTTTTGGCTGCCTTCGACGCGTGCCAGCGGCGACGAGAGTTCGACCAGCGAAGGGCGGACGGCGGCAAACAACACGCCCTCCTGCGACTCGGTTTTTGAGTCTTTTCTGAACTCTGCCCACGAAATCTGGCGAATGGTGCAGCCGAGTTGGCTGGCGAATGCGAAATCCACCACGTCGATGGGTGAGATCGAGCGCGCCATGACGCTCTCCGGGGCGACGTTGCAGTGCAATCCGACGCGCGCCAGAATGGTGAGTTTGGCGCGCGCGTCGAGGCCGTCGATGTCTTCGGTGGGATCGGCCTCGGCGAAGCCGAGCTTCTGCGCCTCGCGCAGAGCGGTCGCAAAGGGGATGCCGTTGGCTTCGATCTGGCTGAGAATGTAGTTGCAGGTGCCGTTAAGGATGCCGCGAATCTTGAACAGTTCATCGCCAGCCAATCCCTCCTGCAAGCCTGAGATCACGGGCACGCCGCCGGCGACCGACGCGCCAAATTGGATTTGCTGATTTCTCTGGCTGGCGAGGGCGATCAATTCGGGGCCGCAGCGGGCGATCAACTGCTTATTGGCGGTGACCACGGATTTGCCCGACTGGAGCGCGCGCCGAATCCAGTCTTCGGCCGGCTGAAGGCCGCCCATTACTTCGACGACAATGTGCGCGTCGGAGGATAGAACGTCGTCGATGTTTTCCGTCCACTGCACCCCGGACGGAAGCCAGTCGACTTTCTTGCGCTCCACGTTGCGATTGAGGACGTGGGTCAGGCGCAGGTGGGTGTTCGCTCGCTCGCAAAGAATCTTCGCTACCGAACTGCCGACCGTGCCGAAGCCGAGGAGGGCCACGTTGCACATTGGAGCGTCGTTGGCCGTGACATCACGTTTGGAAGGACCTGTCATCGTTCTATTATCGCCGAAGGGGAATGGCGGCTGCTTGACCTTGTGCCGGACTCCAGCCAAGATGCCGCCCAAGCGAGGATTGGACGGATCATCCTCATGACGGAGGGGCGGCGATAGCCCGCGCCATTGATTTGCTGCCTGTTGCTGTCTTGATTAACCTCCGCCGCTTAGGGACGCGTATAATTAAGTGTTTTCCTGCTGCACTCCGCAAGTACTTTCGGGCGATGGGGTTTGCCCGGTCAATGAGATTTGTCGGATTAAGACCAGAAAGGTACAGGGATGGCCACAATTGATATCGTGCCCCAGGAGTCGTCAGGGCAGTTGGGGCAGCAGCGTGTCGTTAACGACATGAGCATTCAGGTTGCGACCGTGAACGGATCGGGGTCGCAGAGTTCGAACACGGTTTTGTTGCGCAGCATTTTCCAGATGGGCGTGCCGATTTCGGGGAAGAACATGTTTCCTTCGAACATTGCGGGGCTGCCGACCTGGTACACGATCCGTGCCAGCAAAGATGGCTACATTGCGCGCAAGAAAGAAATCGACCTGCTCATCGCGATGAATGCGGAGACGGCGCAGGACGATGTAAAGACGCTGGCGCCGGGCGCGTCCGTGATTTACGACGAACCGCTGGCGCTCGATAAGGTGCGCGACGATCTGGTGTATTACCCCGTACCTTTCGACAAACTGGCGGCGACGGTGGGCGCGGAAGCCAAGCTGCGCAAACTGATCAAGAACATGATCTATGTCGGCGTGGCAGCGCAGTTGCTGGAAATCGATTATACCGAGGTCGAGAAGGCAATCCGCAAGCAGTTTGCGACCAAGGCCAAGGCGGCGGCGCTGAATCTGGCGGCGGCCAAGGCGGGGCATGATTATGCCATCGCGAACTTGAAGAAGCGCGATCCGTTCTGCATCCAGCGCATGGACAAGACGAAGGGCAAGATCATCGTCGACGGTAATTCGGCGGCGGCGATGGGATGCATGTTTGCCGGGTGTACGGTGGTGACGTGGTATCCAATTACGCCGTCGTCGTCGCTGGTGGAGACGATGATCGATTACATGAAGGAATACCGCGTCGGGCCGGATGGTAAAGCGACCTTTGCCATTGTGCAGGCGGAAGACGAACTGGCGGCCGTGGGCATGGTGATTGGGGCGGCCTGGGCGGGGGCGCGATCGATGACTGCAACCGCTGGGCCAGGCATCTCGCTGATGGCGGAGTTTGCGGGCTTGGCGTATTACGTGGAGGTTCCGGCGGTGATCTGGAACATTCAGCGGGTGGGCCCATCGACCGGTTTGCCGACTCGCACGGCGCAGGGCGACGTGCTCTCGACGGCGTTCCTCAGTCATGGCGATACGAAGCACATCATGCTGTTCCCGGATTCGATGATCGAGTGCTTCACCATGGCGCAGGATGCGTTCGATTTGGCGGAGCGCTTTCAGACGCCGGTGTTTGTCATGTCGGACCTCGACTTGGGAATGAATAACTGGATGTCGGATCCGTTTCCGTATCCGGAGAAGCCGATTGATCGCGGAAAAGTGCTGACCAAGGCGGATCTGGAGAAGGCGGGTGGATTTGCGCGCTACCGGGACGTGGATGGCGACGGCGTGGGTTATCGAACGCTGCCGGGCACGGATCATCCGGCGGCGGCGTATTTTGCGCGCGGCAGCGGCCACAACGAGAAGGGACAGTACAGCGAGCGTCCCGACGATTTCGAACGCAACATGGAGCGGATCAACAAGAAGTTCGAGACGGCGCGATCGTTTGTGCCGCGGCCGGAACTGGCGGGCAGTGGCAAAGCGAAGGTCGGCATCATTGCGTATGGCACGACGCACTGGGCCATCATCGAATCGCGCGATCAGTTGTCGAAGGAGCACAAACTGGAAACGGACTATCTTCGCGTGCTTGCATATCCGTTTACGCGCGAGGTCCACGACTTCATAGCGCAGCACGACCGTACGTATGTCGTCGAGCAGAACCGAGACGGGCAGATGGCCAGCCTGCTGAAGCTCGATATCAAAGCGGAATTGACGCCGCGTTTGCGCTCGATCTGCCATGTCCATGGATTGCCGATCGACGCGCGCTCCGTAACCGACGAACTCATGATGATGGAGGGAAAGTAAGATGGGGACCACAACGAATACGCCGACGCCGCCAGCTCCAGGTCCGAAGACAAATCGGATCGGGCTGCAAGTCCTGGACTATCGCGGCGGTAAGACAACGCTCTGCGCGGGTTGCGGGCACAATGCGATTTCGGAACGCATTATTGACGCGATGTATGAGATGGGCGTGCCTCCTGAGCGCGTGGCGAAGTTCAGCGGCATCGGGTGCTCGTCGAAGAGCCCGGCATATTTTATGAACCGGTCGCACAGCTTCAACTCCGTGCACGGCCGCATGCCTTCGGTGGCGACGGGAGCGATGCTGGCGAACAAGAACCTGATCGCGCTGGGTGTTACGGGCGATGGCGACACGGTTTCGATCGGCGCCGGTCAGTTCGTTCACTTGATGCGGCGCAATCTGCCGATCATCTACATCATTGAAGACAACGGATGCTACGGTCTGACAAAAGGTCAGTTCTCGGCGACCGCCGATTTGGGGTCAACGCTGAAGAGCGGCATCGCGAACGATTTGCCTCCGGTCGACACCTGCGCCATGGCCATTCAGCTGGGAGCTACGTTTGTAGGGCGGTCGTTCTCCGGCGACAAGAAGCAGCTGCACACCATGCTAAAGGCGGCCATCGCGCATAACGGCACGGTGATGCTCGACGTGGTTTCGCCCTGCGTGACCTTTAACGATCACGTGGGGTCGACGAAATCATACAAGTACATGCAGGAGCATGAAGAGCCTCTGCACGAAGTGAGCTTTGTGCCGTCGTTTGAGGAAATCAACGTGGATTACGATCCGGGAACGACATTTGAAGTCACGATGCACGATGGGTCGAGTCTGCGATTGAAGAAGCTCGAACAGGAGTACGATCCCACTGACAAAATTGAAGCGGTGCAGCGGTTGATGAAATCGCACGCGAAAGGCGAAGTGCTGACTGGCGTGTTCTATATCAACGCCAAAGCGCCGAGCTTTATCGACATGCTGAACGTTACGGACCAGCCGCTGGCGACGTTGCCGGAATCGCGGACGCGTCCGAGCAGGGAAGCGCTGGCGCAGTGCATGGCGGAGCTGCAGTAGGCAAGTGGCGATGGCGGTGTGCAATTCACTCCAAGTTCACTTCGCTGCGCGGGCGGGAAGAATGGTGAACCGCTTGCGTCCGGCAATACGGTAAGTTTCGAAATCGTCGTGATCTACGGTCAAGATCACGCTCAGCGATTCGCGAGCCGCGAGATGAACCAGCGTGGCATCGGCAAAGTCCATGGGCCGGTCCTTGTACTGCGCCATCAAGGCACGGAGCGCGGGTAAATCGGAATCGGCCATGGAGCGTACGGTGATGGCGCCGGAGAGCACGAACTTCCACGCGTTGGCGATGCTCAAGTTGCGTGCCGCGATGAGATGAAAGAGTTCTGTAAGGACGGCCTCGGTCGTGAGCAGCGGCAATTCAAGCGATGCTAGCGCGTCGAGACTGGCGTGATGCCAGAATTCATCAGCGTCTACGATGGCAATGATTGCACCGGTGTCAATGATTGCGGCGGGAGGCACGGGTTTCCTCGGCGTACTTACGGACGATTCGTTCGCGGACAACCTCTCGGGCCCGAGTGGCTAGCGTCGGATCGCCACTGTGTATGGTCCCGACGGTGGCCATCACGCGGCGCCTGAGGGCTGCCTGTTCGGCTTCCTCGCCATTCCGCGAGGTGCGGCGTTCCTGTAGCCAATCGGCCGTAATTGTCTCCAGTAATCCCGCCAGGGACGTGCCTTCGCGCCGTGCCTCACTCTCAAGGTCGGTCTTTGTAGCGGCGGAAACGCGCCAGCTGTAAACCTCGGTCTTCATGCACTACAGTGTAGTGCAAATTGCCGTTCTGCGCAACTGCCGAGCTTCTCCACCCCGTCAAGCCAAAACCGGGCTCGTCGGGGCCCCCGGTTTTCTCGGCTGGGACGGGGCAGACCCCCGTCACCACACGATTGTTACCCGCCCATCGTCAGCACCACGCGAAATCTCGCGCGGCCGCTGATCATCTGGGCGTAGGCTTCGACGGCTTTTTCCAGCGGGTACTGCTCGATCATGGGACGGACTCCGGAGAGCGTGCTGAACTGCATGGTGTCTTCGGAGTCGGGGGCGATTCCGGAAGCCCATCCCTGAAGCGCTTTGCGGCCTTCAATGAGCTGAATGGGACCGACTGTGATTGGATCCATGCTGGCGCCCACGACGACGAACTTGCCGTTGCTGGATAGGCCATTGAACAGGGCGGACATGGATTTCGCATCGGGAGCGGTGGCTAGAATGACGCGCGCGCCGCCGAATTTCTGCAATTCCGCGACTGGATCGCCCGCGGCGGTGTCGATATAGTGAGCGGCGCCGAGCTTTCGCGCCAGCGCTTCCTTGTCTTTTCCCCGGCCGATGGCAAAGGTGCGGAAGCCCATCTGGCGTGCATATTGGATTCCGAGATGGCCGAGGCCGCCGATGCCTTGGACGGCGACCAGATCGCCGGCGTGGGCCCCCGAATTGCGAAGGGCGTTAAAAACGGTAATGCCAGCGCAAAGCAGCGGAGCGGCTTCGGCGGCGGGCAGGTCGTCGGGGATGGCAGCGACGCCTTCGGCGGGCGACACCATGTATTCCTGATACCCGCCATCGTGGGAAATGCCGGTGATCTTCTGGTTTTTACAATTCACGAAATCGCCGCGGCGGCAGGGGTCGCAGGTGAAGCAGTGGCCGCCATGCCAGCCGACTCCGACGCGCTGGCCAGGCTTCCAGTTGGTAACGTCAGTACCAACGGCGTCGATGCGGCCGGCAATTTCGTGTCCGGGAACGCGTGGATACTGGATGCCGGGCCAGTGGCCCTCTTTTACGAGCGCATCGCTGTGGCAGATGCCGCAGGCTTCGACCTTAATCCGGACCTGGTTGCGGGCGGGGTCTGGGATGTTTCGTTCGACGAGTTCGAGGTTACCGCCGGCTTTGGGAACTTGAACAACTTTCATTTTCGACATAGGGTCTTCCTCATGAATACAGGTTGATGGAATGGACTGCGCAGAGAAATAGATGTGCGAGGAGATGACAAGGACTCAGACTCCGGTTGAGGCCGGGCGGAGACACCCGGCGCTCCACTAGCTGGCTTTCTTTTCCTTTTTCAGCTCTCCTTCGAAGGAGTGCTCAGGGCTATGGCCGGGTTCGGGGAAATCGCTGTCGGCACCGTCTTGCATGGGGTCGGGGTTGCGGTGCGAGAGTTGGTCTTTCATGGAGTTGTTTCCCTTTTGGGTGCGTTCGTCCGGTTCCTGAGAACCCTTTCCGCGGTCGGCGTCATTGAGCAGATGATCGCTGGTGCTTTTCGGCATAGAAGGCCTTTCGAGATCGCTACGAATTAGAAGAACACCGCTTCAGGTTACGCCGAAAGCTGGCCTCCGGCAATGTCATCAATGGCGTCCGTTTGCAGTCGCAAGGTGTTGTAATAGATGCGATAGGTAAATTTAATAGTCGATTAACCTGATCTTGAATCTAAAATAGAACATGGCTAGCAATTTTCGGAAACATTACCTGTTTGCCAGCGACTTCGATCAGACGTTGACCTTTAACGATACGGGTTACGTGCTGAGCGAACTGCTCGGCATTTCTGTCAAGGAATTCGAGCGCAAGGCTAAGGGCATGGCGAAGCTGAACCTGGTTCAGCAGGGCGCCGAACTCTCTTATTTACTCCTGCATGATCCCGAGTTCCATTCGCGCGTCCGGCGCGACCATCTGTTCGAGGTGGGCAAACGAATTCGTCTCAAGGACAATATCAAGCAGATTTACGAGATCCTCGACCGGCGGATCGATGGATTCCACTTCGACTTTTACGTGCTCTCGGCGGCGCCGGTGGAGGTGATCCAGTCGGCGCTGGAGGGGATCGTGCCCGAAGACCACATCTTTGGCACCGAGTTCAAATACAACGCCTCGGGCGAGATCGAGAGCCTGGTGCGCGCCACGGCAGGCTACGGGAAGGTTACGCGGCTGGAACAACTCGAAAAAGAGCTCGACATTCCCGCGGACCATGTGGTCTACGTGGGCGACGGCAGTTCCGACATTCACGTCATGCTGCACGTGAACCGGCGCGACGGCTTCACCATTGCCGTGTCGGAGTCGAAATTGGTCGCGCAGATCGCCAAGCGGACAGTGCTCGGCGACAACGCCCTGGCTACGCTGGTGCCGATTCTGGAAGAGATTGCGGGTTGGCAGCGGCCGCAGATCCGACAGTTGTTTGAGTCGTACGGCTTCCTGATTCAGGGATGGGACCGCGTGCAGACCGACTGGGTCACGCTGCGGCCGAGCGGCGTAATTGCGGAGAAAGCCACGGCGGCCGACGTGGTTTGACAGTGTAGCCGCGAAGTGCGTACAGAAGTGCGTACAACTAATTTCCCAGCGGCGGGTTCTTATCTGCCTGGGGCCGACGGCTTGGGGACATTCCCGACTTACTCCTAATGCCCACCTCACGAGAGGCATTCTATGATCAGGCTGTCCCGCACTCTTTTTGCAGTCTTGCTGGGGATTTCCGTGGGCGCGATGTGCGCGGGGCAGCAGCAAGCGCAACCTTCCGCGCCGGCGCGCGAGTGGACTCCGCAGGCGATTGAAGCGTTGCGGCAAAAGGCGCCGTCAAAAACCGAGTTCAACCTCGACCACTCGATGTTGATCCTGGCGTCGAAGCTTGATCCCGACAACGAGGATCTTCGCCGCGTGATTGCGGGCGTGAATGGAGTCTCGGTGCACATCTTTAAGTTTGCTGGGCCGGCGGCTTACGATCCGGCGAACCTGAACTCTCTGAAGGGTGAGTACAGCGCGGCGGGCTGGAAACAGCTGATGAACAACGAGAAGATCGCCGGCCAGGGAGTTACGAGCCTGTGGATGCGCATGGAGAATAACGCGATCAGCAATGTCGCGGTTCTCATGGTCAAGTCGGCGGAGGTGGACTTTGTGACGGTCTCTGGGTCCATCAGTCCGCTCGGCCTTTCGCATCTGGGCGGGCATTTTGGGATTCCGAAGATTGAAGGCGGAGTGATGGTTCCGAACACTTCGCGGCGGCCGTAGCGGCAGCGCCTGTCCGCAAAAGTGAGCAGAGATGGCAACGCGGCGGCGCTCAGTGATCGAGATTCAAAAGCAAAACCAACGGCCGCGGACAGGAGTGTCCGCTCTATGCTAATGGCTCTTGGGCGCAGGCGGCGCTACCTTCCGCAACTTCTCTTTTGCTTGCAAGGCTTCGTTGGTACGCGGATAGCGTTGAATTACGTGTTTCAACTCTTGCACGCCTTCGTCCTGTTTGCCGAGTTCGAGAAGCGCCAATCCTTTGTTGAGCTGAGCGGAGGCGGCCTTGTTACCCCCGGGGAAGTTTTGCAGAACCAGTTCGTAGTTCGTGACCGCGTTCTGGAAGTCGCCGGCCTTGAACTGAATCTCGGCTAGATAGAAATACGAATTTCCGGCCAGGTCGGTGTTGGGATAGAACTTGATGTAGTCGTTGAATTCCTGCGTGGCCACGTCGGTTTTCCCGCCGTTGTAGTCGCGCAGGGCGTTGTTGTAGAGCACGTCGGGCGGAGGCGCTTGCGCGATCGCCTGCTGTTGCTGCTGCGCTTGCGTCTGCTGCGCCGCCATGGACTGCTGCGCGGCCTGCATGTCCTCGATCTGCTTGCTCAGCTTGGCAAGGCGCACCTTGAGTTCGTCCATGGTGTCGTTGAGCGCCTGAATCTGCCCTGACATCTGGTCGCCCTGGCCAGAGCGGTCCTGTTGCTGCTTGTTGATGGAAGCCTGCAGTTCCGCGATCGCGTCGCTGACTTTGGCGTTGGTGGCGGCGTTCTGTTCCAGCAGATTCTTCATGACGCCCATGCGCTCGTCGAACGACTGTTTCATCTGGGTCATCTGCTGCTGGAGCTGTGTGACCTGGGTTTGCAGTTCGACGAGGTCTTTGTTGACGGCGTGAGCGGGAGCGATCAAGATGGCGAGAAGCAGCGCTAGAGCTAGCGAGATGTGATGGGATTTCATAGTTCCCCTATTGGATGTCAAAAGGCCGTTCTTTCCGCAGCAAAGTAAGGACGGGCGCGGAGGCCCGTCCCTCCACTGCGGTACCTATTTCTCGTAGACGAAGTGTCCGCGGCGATTCTGCTGCCAACAGCTTTCGTTGGACTCGCTGCAGAACGGTTTTTCTTTGCCGTAGCTGATGGTCTTGACGCGATCGCCGCCAACTCCCGCCTGAATCAACGCGTTCTTCACCGTGTCGGCGCGATTGGCGCTGAGAGCCAGGTTGTATTCGGTCGATCCGCGCTCATCGGAGTGTCCCTCGACCGTGATGCGGATGTTGGCATGCTGTTGCAGAAACTTGGCATCGCCCTGTAACGCAACTTGCTGATCCGGGCGTATCTCGTACTTGTCGTAATCGAAGTAGATATCCTTCACGCTTTGCGAGAAGAGTTCTTCTTCGGTGGCGTTCGACGCGGACGCGGGCGCGGGCGCAGGCGCGGCGTTGACGGTGACTCGCGCGGTGGCATCCTGGGTTCCGCCGGCGCCTTTGGCGATGAGATGGTAGGTGGTCGACTCAGTCGGAGTCACGGGACGCGAGCCGATCGGGTCCACCGGACCGATTCCGTCGATGCTGACGTCGGTTGCGCCCGTGGTCTGCCAGGTCAGCGTGGTCGGCTGGCCCGGATCGACCGTGTTGGGATTGGCCGACAACGAAGCCGTGGGTGCGGTCGCGTTGGGGGGCGGTGGCGGCGGTGGCGCAGCGAGTTTCTTTGGTGCACATGCGGCCAGGAACATGATTGTGGCGAGTGCAAATAGCGCGGCACCCCATCTCATCGTCGTTGTTACCGTTGCGTGCTTCACCAGGAACCTCCAGTTTCTTGTGCGCCTGCGTTGTGGCGTGCTGTTGACGGTTTTGCGGTAGAGCGCACTCTTGGCCAGCCGCAAAGCCGTTCTTTCGAAGACGTTTCTACTTCCAACTCCAGTTGGGCTGCGTGTTGCCGCCCTTGAAGGTCAATTGCTTCACGTTTGTGCCATCGGCCAGCATGGTCCAAATCTGGTCGCTTCCCGAGCGGTGAGACTGAAACACGATGTGCCGGCCGTCGGGAGACCAGCAGGGAAAATCGTTGCGCCCCGCGTCGTGGGTAAGTTGCACCCACTGCTTGCTGGCGGCGTCCATCAAGTAAATATCGTTGGAGCCCGGTTCTCCCGGTCCATACTTGCGCATCCAGGAGAAAGTCAGAAACTGTCCGTTCGGCGACCAGTTGGGCGAAACCGCGTAGCCTTGATCGGTCACGCGTTGCAAGTTGGTGCCGTCCGCTTCCATGGTATAGATCTGAGGCAGACCGGTGCGTCCGCTGACAAAAGCAATCTGGCCGCCGGTCTTGCGGTTCCATGTCGGGGAAACATCGGGCCCTTTGTCGTTGGTAAGGCGGCGCGAATTTCCTCCCGATCCGTCGATTACGAAAATGTTGGGATAGCCGTTGCGCGACGAGGAGAATGCGATCTTGCCATCGGGCGACCACGATGGCGAAAGATTCATGCCTCCGAAGCGCGGGAAGGCGACCATGCGGTTGAGATCGAACGAATACATCATAATTTCCCAGCCGCCTTTGTTGATCGAACTGAAGGCCAGGCGCGAGCCATCGGGGGAGATGCGCGGCGAAAGCGAAATGCTTCCCAGGTGCGTGAGTTGCTGTTGATTGGCGCCGTCGTAATCCATCATCCAGATTTCTTTGTGGCCGGAACGTTCACTGACGAAGTAGATTTTGCTTTCGGCGATGCCGGCTACGCCGCCGCCGAGGCGGAAGATGATTTCGTCGGCGAACCGGTGGGCGATGACTCGCACCGCGTCAGGGGTTGCGTTGTCGGTGTACTGCTTGCCCAGCACCTGCGGCGACTTTTCATTCTTGACATCGTAGAGCCATCCCTGCACCGTCACTTTGCCGGACGCTGCGCCCAGGTTGCCGAAGGCGAGCATGGAGGTGTTGGGCGGCGGGGAATTCCACGCTGGGAAGTTGACCTCGGAGGGTTGCCCCGGTTCCTGTAGCGGATAGAAACTCTTCGAAACAAGATCGAAGATACCGGCGTTGTCGAGGTCGTTCCAGAGCACGTCGTTGAAGGTCTTCAGCAGGTCGGCGTTCTTGGCGTCGGCGGTCGAGGGCTTGAAGTCGGATGCGGCCAGGCGTACGCGCTCGACACCGAGGCCGGTGCCGGTGCGAATCCAGTCCTGCGCGGCGCTGGTGGGCGCCAACAGAAACAAGGCAACGGCGATCAAAACGTAATGGATTGGGCGAGCCGAGTTACGCAATGTGTGCTCCCTTTGCTTGTGGAGCGCCGGGCGTCCCCGCTCGGCTGGACGGGCGGGACGCCTGTCCCCACACTACCTATTTTACTTTTACCCTACTCCCAGTTCCTTCCAAACAGCAGGGTCATCCGTTATATAAAATATCGGCTCCGGTTTCCTATGTTCGATAATTTCAGTTATGCCGTTTACAGTGATTACTTCGTAGGCTGGATAGCCAGGAGGAAATCCAGGCGGAGGATGTTTCAGTTGGTTAGGCCCTCCGCCTCTCATTTTGCCATTTACCTTTGTCCGTATTTTCCCTTTCATGTCTCGTAATATGAATGTCGCACTCCCACCCCATGGCATAACGTAGTAGCTCATCGTAATTGAAACGTCGGCGCGTGTAAGTCCGGGTGGGAGGGTAATCCATTTCGGCAACCTCGACTCACTCGCTAGTTCAAAGGTTGCCTCGGGGAACCACTCGCACCCTATCGCCGAACCTAAAATAGTTAGCGCAACAAAAAAGAGCAGGAATTTATCGATGCGCCTAATTATTTTGAACATTTGCAATCACTTCCACCGCGAGATTTATCTGCGGTTAAAATACACGCTTCTACCGCTTGTAATCGAACCAGAACTCTACCGACACTTTGCTGCCCGAATAATTCGGGGGCAGCGGGCCGAAAGTATCGATGCGTTGCAGCGCGCGAACTGCCGACTGATCCAGAGACGGCACGCCGCTCGATTGCTCGACTTGGACATTTCCTGGGTGACCGTCACGCGCGATATCAAAAGTCAAATAGACCCGTTGTGCTTCCGAAATTCGCGGGTCGACTTCATACTTCAGCCAATTTTCGGTGACCTTTCGTTGCACGGCTTGCACATACCATGCGAACTCGCTGCCAAAATCTCCACCGCTGCCGGTGAAGCCGAATCCTCCCTTGGCTGCACCCGCGTTCATGGTGTAGGGGCCGCTGACCGGGCCGCCTTCGCCATAAGGGATTTGATTCGACTCCGGCTGTTCGGGTTCAGGCTTGGGTTGCGTCGCCGTCTTGACCGGCGCGGGCTTCAATTTTGTCTTCGTGTTCTTGTCGGGAATGGGAATGGCATCCGGCTCCTTTTCCTTGATCGCCGGCTGCGATTTCGACAGACCTTTGGATTCGGTTGCCAGCACATTCGTTGTCTCAGTGGGATTGGCAGGCAATGGAACCGCGCTCACCAGCGTTGCTCCCATGGCATCGCCCCCGCCTCCGCTGCCCCAGCCCGATCCGCGAATGCCGTTCACGAACACTGCGTAGAGCACCACCAGCGCCGCGAATGCGATATGCAGGCCGAGCGACCAAGCCAGTGGCCGGCGAAGTTGGCCGGTTTCGGAATAGATATCGCCAGCGTACATATCGATCTCGTATCTCTTGGAATCAGCTCTCTCGCAATCAGTGACGATTGCCGTGGGCATCCATCGGCTGCGTCACAATGCTCACGTTTCCGATGCCGGACTGCTTGATGGCATCCATGACGGTGGCAAATGCGCCAAACGGTACGTCTTCGTCGGAGCGCAGATAAATCGACTGATGCCGCGGATCGCGAATCTTCTGCTTCAGGCGCGCTCCGATCTGGTTGATGTTGATGGGGTCGTTGCCGAGAAAAACCTTCTGCGATTTGTCGATGCTGATGACGAGCCGTTCTTCGGTGATCTCTTTTACCGTACGGGTGTGGGGCACGTTGACTTCGATTCCGGACTGCAAGACGGGCGCGGTCACCATGAAAATGATGAGCAGCACGAGCACGACATCCACCAGCGGAGTGATGTTGATGTCGGAGAGCGCGGTCTGAGTGCGTCCATTGGCGGAGGTGAAGGCCATCAGCGGCGGGCCTCGGTCGCGGGCGACTGGAGTTCGAATCCCTGCCGCTCCACCAGGTTGAGCATCTCGAGGGTGAAGTCGTCGTTGCGTGAGGCCATTTCGCGAATCGACCCGATGATGAGGTTATAGGCAATGACGGCGGGAATCGCTGCGGCCAGGCCCGCGGCGGTAGTGACCAGAGCTTCGGAGATTCCGGGAGCGACGGCACGCAACGTCGCGGCTCCGGCGGTGCCTAGGCCGTGGAATGCGTCTATGATTCCCCAGACGGTTCCGAATAATCCGATGAAGGGCGTGACCGCGCCCGTAATGGCCAGCCAGGGAACATTGCGCTCGATGCGGGTGATCTCCTCGGACGACGCGATCTGCATGGCGCGCTGAATGGCAACCAGGTTGTGGATGCCGCCGGTCATGCCCATCTGGCGTTTGAACTCGGCGACGGCGGCTTCGAACACTCCCACCAGCGGACTGGGACGGAACTGTTCGGCGACTGACGCAATGTCTTGCAGGCGTTGCGCCTTGCGAAACGCGCGCGTGAAATTGGCGCTTTGCGCTCGCGCCCGTTTGATCAGCCTCCACTTGGAAAGAATGACCGCCCAGGAGAGCACGCTGAAAGCGATGAGCAGGAGCAGCGCGGTTTTAGCGACCGGACCGGTCTGAAGGACGAGATCAACGATTTCGCCGCCGACAAACAACAACAGGACGGAAGGAAAATGCATTGGTTTAGGGAGGCCCCTAGTGGAGATTATAGACCAGTGCGGCGGCGCGTCCGGCGAGGGTACCGCATCCGTCAATGCGTGGATGAGGGTTGGAATGATGGCACTGAATCATTTGGATTGAAATACCGCGTGATTCAAGGCCGCATCGCGAGCTTAGTTTGGAATCACCACTTCCGAGATATTCGAGTAGGCGGATTGGTCCCCTTGGGCGTTCACGGCGGTGGTCGCGTAATAGTAGGTCGTGCCAGCGACAACGGTCGAGTCGGTATAGCTCGTCGAGGCGTCTAATGCGGTATTGATCGCCTCGAAGGGGCCGGCCTTGGAGTTGCTGCGGAACACGTTGTAGCCCACTGCCGATCCGTTTCCATCCCAGGAAAGGGAGACGCTGCTGGAACCCTGTGCGATGCCAGTGCCCGTAACCTGGGCAACAGTTGGAGAGCCCTCGGCGTTGCTGATGAATCCCACCTTGGCCGGGTCGGTGCCGGATGAGCTTGGCGTGAATTGAATCGTGACGGGAATGCTTTTTCCGGCTGGAATTGTAACCGGGAGGGTCACTCCGAGAATGGCGAACTCGGAGCTGGTCGAGCGGTCGGACGAGATGGTGACGGCGCCGTGGGAAGCGGTAAGCGTGGCCGGAAGGCTGGCGCTCGATCCCACCGCGACGTTGCCAAAGCTGAGGGTTGCGGGACTGATCCCGAGCTGTCGCTTCGCATTAGATTCGCCGGTCCCCGAAGCGTCGATGACAAGTTTATGGTCACCGGGATTACTCACGATATAAAAAACGCCGTCGGTTTGCCCGTTCGCGCTCGGAGTGAAACGAATGGGCACCTCGAAGCTCTTGCCGGGCCCGATCTTCACGGGCAGAGGGAATTTACCGATGGAAAACGGAGTTCCGCTCTTCCACATGCCAGTGATGCTCAGTTCCTTGTGTCCCGTATTGTTGAGCTGGATCGAGTAGGAAGCGGAGCTGCCGACGGTTACCGTGCCGAAATTATAAGTGCAAGGGCTGCATTCCAGCTCCTGTGCCCACGCCGAGGCGGGCGCCAGCCAGCAGAGCAGCGAGACCATGAAGACCAGGGGGAAGTATCGCATGCATTCATCTTCGCCAAACTCTCGCTAGGGTGGCAAAATCGGAAGTGCATTCGTGACAATCCTTAGTAACCCTGTGGGAAGGGGCAGTTCGTTTGGCGTAACCCGACGGGCGGCGTGTGCTATGCTGCGGCATAAAATTGCAGGTTGTTGCGAATCGAGTTCCAAGGGCTGCGGACGAGAGGCTGCCCTGAGCTTGCCGAAGGGGCGTCCGCTGCCACACGAACAGGATCCTTAATGCTGGCCGAACTTCGACTGGAAAATTACGCGGTAATCGACAACGTCGTGATCGAGTTCGCGGCGGGTCTGAATCTATTGACCGGCGAAACCGGGGCGGGGAAGTCGATTCTGATCGATGCGCTGGGCTTGCTGCTCGGGGAAAAGGCGTCTACGGATGTGATCCGCACCGGCGCGGAGCGGGCGGTCGTAGCGGCGGTGTTCGAAAGCGAAGGAGCGGCTGCGCGCGCCATCGAAGACATCCTGGAGACCAACGGACTGGATGCGGAAAATGCCTCCCTGATTTTGCGGCGCGAGATTGCCGCTGGCGGCAAGGGGCGCGTCTTCATCAATAATCAGCCGGCGACGGTGGCTGTGCTGAAGCAGATCGCTCCTCACCTGGCGGTGATCCACGCGCAGAATGAATCGCTTGCTCACTTCGATGCCGGGGCGCGGCAGGACCTGCTGGATGCGTTTGCCGGAGTCGATTTGACGGACGTTGCTGCCGCGTTCGCCAAGTGGAAGCAGATTCACGGACGCATCGTGGAACTTGAGCAGGACGAGCAGGACCGCATGCGGTTGCTCGACTTGTGGAACTTCCAGTGCCGCGAAATTGAAGAGGCGCGGCTGCGGGCGGGCGAGGACGAAGAACTGGAAGCCGAGAAGCGCGTCCTGGCCAATGCCGAGAAAATCTACGGCGCGGCGATCAATGCTTTCGATCTGCTGTATGAGGGTAACGCCTCGACTTCGTCGAGCCTGCGGGCGGCGCAGAAGCACGTCGAAGAACTGGTCCGTTACGAGCCCAAGTTTCAGGAAGCGCTCACGGCGTTGGAGTCGGCGCGTATCAGCGTCGAAGATGTGGGAGCGACGCTGCGCGACTACGCGGGAGGAATCCATGCTTCGCCGGAACGCCTCGCCGAAATCGAGGAACGGCTGGCGCTGCTGGATCGTCTGAAGCGCAAGTACGGGCCGACGCTGGCGCAAGTTATTGCTTTTGGCGAAGACATCCGGCGCAAACTCTCGGAGATGGAAAATAAAGATCAGGTATTGCTTGAGCTGCGGGCTGGCTTGGCCTTGGGGGCGGAGGAGTATCGCAAGGCCGCGCGCAGCGTTTCGCGCAAACGGTTGGAGGCGGGACGGAAACTGGAGAAGCTGGTCGAGGCCGAGATTAACGATCTTGCCATGCGCGCCAGTTTTCGCATCGCGGTGGAAGAAAATGAAGACGATGCGCATTGGACTTCTTCGGGCATCAATCAGGTCGTCTATCGTATTTCAACCAATGCGGGCGAGACCATGCGTCCGCTGGAGCAGATCGCGTCGGGCGGCGAGCTTTCGCGCGTCATGCTGGCATTGAAGGCGAGCGTCGAGGCGGGGACGAATTCGGCGGGTCATTCGACTGCGACGACAAAGAAGAAGTTGGCGGCGCAGCGGACGTTGGTCTTCGACGAAATCGATACCGGCATCGGAGGCCGCGCGGCCGAGGCTGTGGGGAAAAAATTGAAGGCGCTCTCCAAGGGCAATCAGGTTTTGTGCGTCACGCATTTGCCGCAGATTGCGACCTTTGCGGATCACCACTACGTCATCGAGAAGCGCGAGGCTGCGGGCCGGGCTAAGACCACTGTCCGGCAGATTACCGGCGACGAGCGGACGGAGGAAGTGGCGCGCATGTTGTCAGGGGCAAAGCTGACGGAGACTTCACGGAAACATGCAGAGCAGATGATTCGGGCGAATGGGTGAACCCCGGCACCCCCCTCCCCCCTATCTCGGTATATTGGAATCAAGACTTTAGCGGGATTTCCCTTGTAAAATATTCAGGAATAAAGGGTTACATGTAAAATCTTGATAAATAAAGGGTTATGCCTTGGCCTTCGGCTGTTGG
>Ga0302189_10000039_pt1 | contig 88452 bp, 77 predicted proteins | sample II_Bog_E2_2_FD_194551 | JGI IMG/M metagenome (GOLD analysis project Ga0302189, IMG submission 194551) | Peat permafrost microbial communities from Stordalen Mire near Abisko, Sweden - II_Bog_E2_2 | ecosystem: Environmental > Terrestrial > Soil > Wetlands > Peat | place: Sweden: Abisko...
GCCTATGGTTCGGTGCCGGGGCCCAGCACCCGGCCGGCGCCCCTGGCAAAACTGCTGAACGGCGTGCAAACCAGACGTGGCGTGATCGAGCAGATCGGCCGGAGGGAGTCAGCCCTGGATTGTGTCCTTCAGCCCGACTACGTCTATCATTCTCCAAGCTGGCATGCCGCCCGGTGGCATGACGAAGTGAGCGATGATGGCTGGGTTGCGAAGTGCTTTGGAAGCTACTTCAACGAGTCGGTGGCTCAGATCGTCAACCTGGACGACAATGTTGCAAACTGGTTCACGGCCGCGAATGCACTGGTGAAAAGTAATAACGAGCACTTCGAACTCGTCCCTTGCCCCTGAACTACGACCGCTCGGACTATTAGCACTCCGCGAGTTTGATCTGTGACCCATTCTGCCGCCGCCTTGCGCACTTTCCAGTGAAGCTCAACCAGGAGCGGGTATTACCGAGGCATCCGTGGAACACCACTCAAGCCGCATCTCGGGGTTTTGCATTACCGGTCCGATAATGCTTGGCCTGTGTGCTCCGACGGTGTGGAACCGCGCAAACAAGCCAGGTGAAAACGAATGATCGTTTGAGCGCATCTTATTCAACCCGACACGGAAGCGCCAACCATCCAGCGCAGTCGTGGACGATTGAGCAGCCATCGGGTCAGGGAAAACGAGCACCCGTAAGTGACCACAAAGAAACCCAGCGAGAGGCAGACCCCGGTTGCCGCTGCCCCGGCCCACGCTCGGCCGGCAACCGCTTCGCCCATCAGTCGCCTAACTATGCATGTCAAGGGCCACAACACGATGATATGGGTCAGATAGATTCCGAACGTTGCAACGCGCACATTCACAACTCGTGGCCAAACGGGCTTACGCAGCTTGAATATTGCCAGTACTAACACAATGGAATATGCCTGGTTGCAGATGCGCAGAGAGTTCATGGGACGTGGGTTTCCGGCCGCGAACAGCACCCCCGATTCCACGAGAGCGGCCAGTCCGGCCAGTGTTCCAAATGCAATGAGGGTGGGCATGGAAATGCGTGTGCTCCATGCATGAGTCGCGGCAAAGTTCCGCGCCGCCCAACCACCCAACCATAGATAGAAGACAAAGCCGAATAGGCTTCAGTATGGTCCTGGAAAGGGATCCAATGCGTATAGAGATACAGGCCATAGAACAAGCTCAGTGCCAGAAGCACGCCGCCCAAACGACGATCAAATAGAAAGCGCCTGCAAGCAAGAAGCACGCAGAGTGCAATCAGTAGATTTGGAACAAACCAATAGGCGCTCGAGAACAGGCAGTAGAGAAGCCTGTGAAGGGCAAACAGAGCTTCCTCCCGCCACGAGAGAGGCCCGAGCCGGCCGTGCAGGGCGTCGTTTGAGAGCAGAATCGCGAAGAACAGCAAGTACCAGAACAGCCACGGCGCAAAGATCCTTTGCATGCGCCTCATCAGGTACTCCGCCGGAGGTCTCCTGGTCAGTCCCTCCTCCATCAGGAATCCGGAGATGAGAAAAAAGCCTATGACGTCGAACGAGACCGGCTGGCGCAATCCGCGCTCCAACCCTTCCGATGCGCTGAATCCGGCTATCGAAAATGCCACAGTGATGCAATGGACAAGCACCACGCCGGCCATCGAAAGGAAACGGACATTGCTTACGAAGAGGTGATCTGTGGCAGGCTTCTGCTGTGAGGGTGCAAGCTGAGCCGGTTTCTCCGCGAGAGTGGGCATTACGCGATTGACCGCCCCCGCCGCGGCGTGGCCAAGTGGGACATCAACGCTCCTTGCAAGAGGCGCAGGCGCTTCGCCCGCTATCATCGAGCGGCAAAACCGGCTTGCTTCCCTCTTGACCCGACTGCGCCAGAGATGCGCTCGCGCCTCGGCTTCGGTTCTCACGAACCTATGCTCCCCCAAGGCGCCGGTATTCAGGCGCGTCGAACTGGAATTCTATTCGCTGAATCTCTTGGAATTTTAAGGCATTTCTGCGATAGAGCAGGGCGGCAAGGAATAATCTTGGGGATTTTTGGTACTTAGGCGGGAAGACGATCCAGGATTCCCAATTTTCCCGCCGTGCGCTCGGAGATGCGCATGGGGATGCGTTCCTGCTCGCCAAGCGTGAGGACCACGTACCGTTGCCAAAGGAATTTGGTCTTTCCGATCTTGATTTCCTTCCACGGAATGCAGAGCGGCGGGTGGCCGATGCGGCATGAGAGACGCGCCGAAAGATAGAGCGCTTTCTCGTCGGCCGAGATCTTGATGATACTGCTGTAATCGGTCCAGTTCCGCAAGCAAACGTTAAAAAAAGGCCCTGCGGTCTTACTTTTTCCAAGGAACTTAGATTGTGTGCGGAATCGCTTGGATAGCGCATGCCACCCGCTCAAAATGCTGTTCAAAAAGAAGATAAAGCCCATCCACGCGACCCAGAGAGCGAAGAAAAGAATCAATAAGTAGGGTGACAAAGTATTCGGACTGCGGTGCACGATGTGCCTTTCCCAAAATATCCGTCAAGCCGCTCGGACTGCCTTCTTCGCGGCTTTGAGCAATACCCGCAGCGCCTCGTTTACCGCGTCTGCATCCGGAAAGGCAGCCGCCACGTCGGGAGCAAGCGTAACCATGACCACATCCTGCTGGAAGCGGTCCGCATATTTGCCGCGAACTGCATGACTAAAATCGTATTCTTTGCGCATTTCGTCGTCATCTTCCACCAGATTAGGATTGTTGCTCATACCGTCTCCTTTCCTTGGGTTCAGCCTTTCGAGCGCTGATAAGCCGAATTGTCCGTTCGTTTTCCGTGTGAACCACCACTAGAAGCAGTTGCCGCGCTGATTTTCCGAGAGCAATCCACCGGTCCTCTACTTGAGAATGCTCCAAATCGGGCTGAACAAGCAAGAGGGGGTCCCGAAAGACGGTCGCCGCCTCCTCGAAGTCGACTCCATGCTTCCCACGATTTAAAAGGGCCTTCGCTGAATCCCAGATGATCGATTGTGGGAGCAAACCTATACCCCGACCGGGAAGGGCTTGGGGCTGGATTCCTCGTCGGTGTTGGCGGTGGTGCCCGTCCGCCAGCGCTCGAAGCGGCCTTGCAGCAGGCTCATCAGGCCGGTATACCAGTAGCCAATGACAAACAGAATCAGGAATGGCGCAGTGAAATAGTTATGATTCGAGAAGGTGTAGAGAATTGCCACAAAGAAGTAGCAGCCGATAAATATCTCGATCCATGGCGCCAGAACGAGCCGCTTCCTATACTTGGCGGCCTGCGACTTTTCGCCCTTCTTGGCCACGCGGTATTTGGGCGTGCGCACAAAGGGGCTCTTGATGCCGACCAGGGCTTCCATTACCGCCTTGGTGTTCGTGACGGTAAGGCCGATGCCCAGCGCCATCAGGACGGGCAGATAGAAAAAGGTCTTCCACCAGGTCTTGGGAAATAACTCGCGTTCAGCCATCAGATAAAACACGCCGATGGAGGCCGTCGATGCGGTGAAGAGCGGCACGTCGAAGAGCAGCATCTGGAACCAGCCCTGGTAGAAGCGCACGATCATAGCCGGCATCAGGAACGCCGTCATGATCACCATAAGCGGGTAACTCAAGTTAGCTGTCAGATGATAGACGGCCTCAACCTTGATCTTCCTCGGCACATCCGACTTGAACATTATGGGCAGCACTTTGATGCTGGTCTGGATGAGCCCCTTAGCCCAACGCGCCTGCTGCGTTTTGAAGGCGGTCATTTCGATCGGCAGTTCGGAGGGACACTCGACCTCTGGCAGGTATTTGAACTTCCAGCCGGCTATCTGCGATCGATAACTCAGGTCTGTGTCCTCGGTGAGGGTATCGTGCTGCCAGCCGCCGCCCTCCTCAATGGCCTTGATGCGCCACATGCCGGCGGTGCCATTGAAGTTGAAGTAATCGCCGGTGCGGACGCGGGCGCCGTGCTCGATGATGAAGTGGCCATCGAGCAGAATGGCCTCGATCTGGGTCAACATGCTGTAATTGCGGTTCATGTGAGTCCAGCGGGTCTGCACCATGCCGATCCCCGGCTCGGCAAAATGGTGAATTACCTTCATCAGCCAGTCCGTGGGCGGCACAAAATCGGCGTCGAAGATGGCGACATACTCGCTCCCGGTCACTTTGAGCCCGGCGTCCAGCGCCCCGGCTTTGTAGCCATGACGGTTTGTTCGGTGAATGTAGACGATCGGATGGCCCAGGGCCGCATAGCGCTCCACAATCGCGGAGGCCACAGCCTGAGTCTCGTCGGTCGAGTCGTCGAGCACCTGGATCTCCAGCTTCTCGCGGGGATAGTCCATGGCGCAGACTGCCTCGATCAGCCGGTCGATGACAAACTGTTCGTTGAAGATAGGCAGTTGAATGGTGACCCGCGGCAACTCCTCGAAGTGGTTGGGCGGATCGGGACGGTAATTTTTCTTGTATTTGAAATAGAGGTAGCACATCGTGTAACGATGAATGCCATAGAGGGCGAGAACGATCATCACCGCGAAATAGGGGATGAGCATCGCCAGGTCAAACCAGTTCCACTGGTGGGTCACCGTGGAGAACGGATCGTTAAACAGCATCTTCAATTGGTGGCGCATGCCGTTTTGGGAAGCAAACGCCAGATACGCGGCCATTCGTATCGGCAACTGCCCAAGCCGGATACCGGTCGGGCTGGCAACAGAAATCATGCGGTTCAGAAGCGCGACGAACAGGGCGAGCCTCCACGGTCGGGATACCGGCAATTGTAGTCGATGGGAGTAGAGTGTCCAAATCCACTCGAAGCCCGTTCAGGCAACGGCGCTACGCGAATAGCGTTAACAGGCCCTAGCTTGATGCAGAATGCATCCCGTTCACTACTCGCCGGGCTCGCGGAGTATTGCGATAAAGGTCCATGTAAGCATCCACCATTTTTAGTAAAGTGAAGCGCGCGTGGAACGCCTCGATCGCGTTCGACGAGAATTGTGCCCTTTCCGCATCGCTTGCTGCCAGCCGCAGGATCGCAGCGGCCATCTCAGCGGGATCAGTCACCGAAACCGTCAACCCAGCCTTCGCCAGCCCTACAACCTCCGCCATTCCACCTACATCGGTCACGATTGCGGGCAGGCCCAGCGAGAATGCCTCAAGCAGCGACATGGGCAGCCCCTCCGACTTCGACGACATGATAAAAGCATCCGCTGCGGAAAAAAACGGCGCCACGTCTAATTGCTCTCCCCAGAATGTCACCTGAGCAGAGAGTCCCAATTCTGCGGCGAGGCTCTCCAGCCTCCTGCGTTCACTGCCATCGCCCACCATCCAAAGCCTCAACTCCGGCATGGACAAAAGCGCCGTGCGAAAAGCATTCAGCAGCAGCGCGTGATTCTTGACCGGTGCGAGCCTTCCCACATACACCAGCGTAAACCCCGTTTTCGGCGGCCAATGATTCTTCGCGACTCGTTCGAGTGGGACTGCGCCATTGTAGACGCGCACAATCTTGCGCGCCGGTACGCTGTGGATGCTCTTCATGTTGCTTGTGGTTGCATCGCAGATGCCGGCGATCCAGTCGCAGCAGGTAGCCGCGCAGGCGTACTTCAACTCCACAATGTGCCTGCGCGGCGGGCCCACAAGGCTATGCCGGGTCGAAACAATGCTGGGCACGCCTGCCATTCTGGCGGCCATGGCCGCATAAACCGTAGGTGTCGGATTGTGAAGATGAACCGTGTCGGGATGCGATTCTTGGAAGATGCGAAAAAAAGTCCGCAACGCGTCTGGCAAGTGTCGGCCCAGGTTCGCCTGCACGGCGAAACCTTCCGTTCGCATTCGCTCACCAAGCGGGCCAAGATTCCCGATCGCGTATACGCGCGGGTCGTGGCCCTCGTCGCGCTGCAAATGGCACATCTGCGAGACGAGCGTCTCGGCCCCGCCAACCTCCATGCTGTCGACCACGTGCGCTATTCTCATGCAGGCTCTAGACCTCCGACAGCTCAGTAACTGTCTATCCTCGGCTTCAAATACTCGTCGCGGCAAGTCGCTCGATCGCCTGGATCAGTGCATCATATTCAGAATTCGGAGCATGATGTACATCATGAGCACCAGACAGACAGCCAGGCCGCCGGCATAAGGAAGTATGCGCGACAGCCGCAAGCGCGGAGCGATCATCCCTCGTTGCAAAGCCATCTCGTAAACCACCTCAACCATACCGCCTAACAAAAAAAGCGTCATGACAAAGGCGCGTGACAGAAACCACCCGGCAACCAAGAACCCTGTCAGCGACAAGACCAGCAATCGTCCCAGACGGACGATCTCCGCCTTGTCGATTGCCGTAATCTCTCTTGCTGCCGGCGAAACGATCTCTTGCTCGGGCTTGGGCGGCTCTGTTTCACTTAACTTCTCTGGTGAAGCAATTGCCAGAACGTTTCTCAAGGTGGGAAACAGGAACAGACACCAAAAGTACAATCCGACCATACCGAGTTCTGCCGCGCAGACTACCAACGAGTTGTGGGCGGTAAGATGGGAGTCGGTAAAATCCGGCATGCTGCCAAAGCCCACTCCGAAGAACGGATGAGACTTCAGCAGTTGCAATCCCGTGCCCCAAAGCTCGGTGCGCTCTGAGCCGGTATTCGCGGAGATGTCGCGCCCACCGGTGAAGTGCAGAGCCATTGCGGCAGCAAACAGCCCGCCCGCAATCAGCAACGCCGGCAGCGTCCCAATGCGACGGCGACCCGCGACGACGGCCATCGCCATCAGGGCTATCAAGGCACCGCGTGAGTGCGTCAGGAACGTCCCGTAAAGTAGCACACTCACCGGCAATATTACGAAGACGAAGTTCCGGGGAATCTTCTTCGGCCTCCAGAAGATGAATACCAGCGGAATTACGCAGACGAGCAACTGGCCGAAATCATTCGGGTCGTTGATGAGCCCCAGACCTCTCAACCGATAAATCAACTCTCCCGCATCGCTCCTCATGGCAAATAGATAAGGAATCGTCGTGGCCTCCTGGGGGAGAGGGACGATTTCAAGGGAATCCATGTTGTGACGGGGGGCCTCCGGAACTCCACGGAGAAAAGCGATGCAGCCGTTCGCAATCACAAACAGACAGACAGAAAACAACATCAGAACGAGGATCTGCAACTTCTTTTTCGAGTTGCAGTGCAAACACACAAGGAAGTATGCAAAGGCATTCGGAATAAACCCCAGAAACGCCTGAACTGCTCCCATGGGCCAATGCGTTCCTATCAGCACCGACAAAAAAACAGTAAAAGCCAAGCCGATCAAAGCCACAGACTGAGGTGTCTTCAGTAGGATCGATCCGGCCAGTTTAGGCAGAGACACAAAGAAAATCAGTATTGCAAGAATCAGCTCAATACGAAAACCCGCAAGCGGCCCGAATAGGATGGGTGCCGTGAGGTAGTACGTGACAAAGTAGAGAACGCTTAAAGCAAATCCCATTGTGAATGGCCAGGATTGAGGCGGCGGCTCTCATCAGGATAACCTAAACAGCAAGGCTCCAGAACTCCCAACGCTTTAGGAACTCTCTGCTCCCCCGGTGTCGGCCATCAAAGGATCGACCTTCCTGCCGACCAGCGCGGCGAGTCGCTTTCCCGCGGCGATAAAAGGTCTTTCAACCAGGTGGTACGCAGCTACCGCCAATGCCGCCGTAATCACAGTAGCTAACAGCACGCCGATTGCCCGAGAACCCCTGTACTGCACAAAGCAGATGTAAAGCGCGTATGTGTGCGCGAGATAGATCCCGTAAGAGTATTTGGCGACCTGCGCTGCTGCGCGAAGCAAAGGCTTCCATGTAACCTCGCGAAACCTGGGCCAAGTGAAACCAAGCGTCCATACAACGGCCCACTCCATGGGAAGAGATATCGGTTCGAGAAAATGTCTCTCGTAGAATGGCATCGCAGCAACGGAAAGAGTCAATGCAGGGATAAGCACGATCCAAATCCAGGCTGGCAGGGCGGGCTTGGCTCCGGCCCGCTTATAGGCCATGACTCCCGCAAGAAAGCAGGGAATGAAGGCAAAGATGTTCAATTTCCCTGTCAAGCTCCACACAAGCCAGGCTGAGAAAACTGCAACTCCAAGACAGGCAAGCAGGCGCATCCGCCATCTTTCAGACTGAACCAGCAAAAAAAGGAAAGGTAGCACCGCGTACATTTGAACTTCAAGGGGCAGACTCCACAAAACGCCCAGCACTGGCGGGTGTTGCGTGATGTTTTGGATCAGCAACAGGTTCGAAATGAGCTGCGGAAAGCCTATGTGGTAACTCTGCAATCGCGACCAAGCATTTGGGGGCAGATGAAGTGCAAAGGATATGGTGATCGCCAGAATCGAAAGCGGATAAATCCGGAAGGCACGGCGCAGGTAGAAGCGGGCCGCGAATGCCGGTTCCGAAGCAGTTCGGTCCAAGGACAACATCAAGACCAGACTCGTGTGAAGAAAGAAAAGAATGACTCCAAATCTGCCAATTGCATCGAAAAAGCTATCACCGGCATAACCCGGTCCCCCAAGAGTATGGGCAATATGGGACACGAATACGGCGCAAACCGCCTGTGCACGAAGTACGTCCAGGTTGGTCGACGGTCTCATTGAGGAACCTTCATTTACGAAAGTTTACACTGTCAGCATTCCAATAGCACCCGGACGGCTGGGCTTCATTTGTCTGTTACTGGCGGAGCTTGGATAGCGGTCAGGCATTCATGTCATGACATCGGGTCCGGATTCCCAAGGCAATATCGAGGATTACAAAGCGCCATTCCATATTGCATTTATGGCTCCGCAATGGTCGCTCGCGTGGCCTATGACAAAGTAGGAAAGCGCACCGAATGATTTCGGCTGAAACTAAGGTCCTATCACCTCCCGGACGGGCGGCCGCGAGCGGTACAATTCAATCGGAACTGTGCTGAAGAAGGAGATTCTCCATCAAAACTGTTGTTGGCAGCATTCTTCACGGAGCATACGGTGATCTCTACGAGCAGGCTATTTGCTTGAAGCATTACGCCGCTCTTCACCCCGAAGTGGAACTGAAATTGTTCGCAGCGACAGAAACACGTCTGAACTCTTTCCGCTCTTTGGATTTGTCTTTTGCCGCTGTTTTCGACTTATGGACTGAGATTGAAAGGCATCCGGATATTGATCGTTTTTACCAGTTCCAGATTCACGACGGAGAGTTGAATCGCGATATCTTAAGCAAGCTGCCTCGGGAAGTCCTTGCCAAATTCGATCGCACTAACAACAATCTTCCCTGGGCGTACTTGCGCAATAACAAACTTATTCCAACGCCGGTCAGCTGCCAATTAGCACTCAGTGAATATGGAACTCGTGAACTTACAAAGGTTATCGTGGCCAATGGCATTCCAGAGGCAATTTGGCGCGGGCCAACTATTAACTTCTTGTGGCGCTACCGAAGAGGGGGAGGAGCAATCAGCAGCTTCGGCCAGAAGTCGCAGGAGGAGCTCGTGCGGTCCTATTCCACCATGTTTCGGCGGATCGCATCTGAGTTTGATTGCCACATCCTCATCTGCGGGATGAACATCATCACAACCGAGTCCAATCGAAAACTTACCGATAATAAGTATCCGGACTTTGGCCTTGATTTACCCGGCTGCCAAGCGACCTATATGAAGGGGTTAAGCTGGCCCCTTGAGCTCGAAATTGCCAGCCGTGCCACGGTTTGCTGCGGTCATGCTTCCGGCTTCACTGAAGCGCTTTGGTTGAAACGTGGTAGAGACATGGTCTTGATGGACGCTCCATTCCACTATCTTGCAAAGGTCGCGTATCGCCGGATGCCGCTCTTCCAGTTGGACCGGAAATTGAATTTTGCAGGGTTTCTGCTTAACCGTTCTGCAGGCGCCTATCGTCGAAGGATCGAGTCCATTCTCAAGAGAGCTGCCATTGTTAGTTCGGAACAGCCATAAACCTCAGGGTGCATTTTGCGAGTCAAGAAGAGACAAGAATGCCGAGGTCCCGGATTTCCTTTCCGCAAGAGACCCAGTGATTCGCCGAACCCGCGAGCATCGGTTTGAGGTGATCAGCGCACAACAGCCTTGCATCGATTGCCGCATTGGTCGTTCGCAAGGTCTTTGACAGACCAGATAAGCGTACTCGATACTTTAGGCTGGTTGCACTAGCAGCTACGCATTTGCGACAGACGGACAAGGCTTGCAATGAGAAGATCCATTCGATGAAGCTCCCTCGACACGCGGAGATTTGGTTTGCGCCGTATCTGAGGGACCGCCTGCGGAAGAATTTGCGGCTCGCGAAGCCAAAGCGCGCCTGGATCGCCATCACCGATCATTTCGAACCGCTGGGTAAGGGCGCATCTGTCGAAATCGCGCTTGGCCGAGTGGCGCGGTGGCGAGACAAGTTGCCGCGAATCGCCGGCGACGCTCCCCTGGACGCTGACGGCCAGCGCCCGCAATACAGTTTTTTTTACCCGCAGGAGGAGTACCGGCGCGATCTGCTCGATGGCATTGCAGAGATGGTGCGTCTCGGCCTCGGCGATGTCGAAGTGCATCTGCATCATGATAACGAGCAGCGCGAGTCGTTCATCCGGAAAGTCACTGATTTCCGCAGCCGTCTGACTTGCGACCATGGCTTGCTTCGCCAACTGGATGGCCGGACTGTCTTCGGATTCATCCATGGCAACTGGGCGCTCGATAACTCGCGCCCGGATGGCAAGTGTTGCGGTCTCAATGGGGAGATAACTCTGCTGCGCGACCTGGGATGCTACGCCGACTTCACGATGCCCTCGATTCCCTCGGCGACCCAGGGGCACGTAATCAACCAGATCTACTGGTGTACAAACGATGCGGACAATCGTCCGAAGTCTTTTGATCGGGGAATCGAAGCCACCGTGGGCGGCGGCAGGCGCGGTGACCTGCTGATGGTTACCGGGCCTGTCGGACTGCGCTTTGGCGGACGGCTGACGCCGCGCCTGGAAACTGGGGAGATCGCCGGATACGACATGCCGACACCCTCGCGTGTGCGCCAGTGGTTCGATCTGGCTCCCGTCATCGGCGAAGATCTCTTTCTGAAGCTCTATGCTCACGGCGCACCGGAAAGAAACCTCGAGCCGCTGCTCAACGGAGGCCTCGGCAATCTGTTTGGCTGGCTCGCAGAAGAAGCAGACCGGAGAGGAATTGAGTTACATTGGTCCACGGCCTGGCAGATGTATCTGGCTGCCGATGCGCTGATTCATGGCCGCAACTCTGTTTTCCCTGCCGCGGTCTCTCAAGGGGCAGCCAGCCGATGAAGCTCTTGAATGTTCTGCTGGTCACCTATTCGTTTCCGCCTGCCGGGGGCGTCGGTGTGCTGCGCGCCGCAAGCCTTGCGCGCTACTTCCCCGCTGAAGGAATTCGGCTCGACGTGCTGACGACGCGCAATGCATCCGCAGTGGGCGCCGACACTGCACTGCTCAAAGAGATTCCCGCTGAAGTCGAGATTCACCGCACGATTACGCTCGACCTTCCCTTCGGTATCAAAAAGCACATCAAGAAGCTCATCACTGGACAAAAGCCTTCAACGAGCGCCGCCGCTGCTTCAGCTGGCAAGCCGAGTTTCCTGAAGAGAGTTCTGCAAGATCTTCTGTTGCCCGACCCGCAGGTGACTTGGCTTCCGGTGCTTACCCGCGCCGCACGCAAGATCGTAAGGAATAGAAACATCGATCTCGTTCTCATCACAGTGCCGCCATTTTCCAGCGTGCTGTTGGTTGAGAGGCTCCGCGCGGGGTTCCCTCACCTTCCCATCGTCATCGACTTCCGCGATGAATGGCTCTCGACTACGATCAATCTTGTCAGCTTCAGCCGCAGTCAGAGAGCTCAACAGGTTGCTCGCAACGCAGAAGCAATCGCTGTGGCAAATGCGACCGGCGTTGTCGCGGTGACCGAGGCCGCACGGCGCGAGATTCGTGCCCGGTATCCGAAGGAACCCGACAGCAAATTTCACCTTATCCCCAACGGATTCGTTGCCGCAAGGCTATTTGGGGCCGTATTGCCGGCAGATCCCAAGACGGACGATAGGGACGATAGAATCCTGGTCGCCTATCTCGGCAGCATCTACGGCTCAACCGAGCCTACCTCGCTGGTTCAAGCCCTGCAGTCGCTGCCGAGCGAAGTGAAATCCCGCTTCAGGCTTCGCTTCATCGGCCACATCGAGGAGCCTCGCTTCCGCGATGCGCTGCTGGAACTGGGCGACATGGTCGAACTCGTGGGTTTCATGCGGAAAGACAAAGCTCTATCCGCGATCAACGAGGCCGATTATGCTCTGCTCATCACCCATGACCCGTTGAATGTTGCTGCCAAGTTCTATGACTATATCGGTGCGGGAAAGCCCATTCTCGCCACCGTTCACCCCAGAGGTGAAACGCGGCGCTTGCTGGAAGAACTGCGTGCCGGATGGTGGGTAGACAGCCACGATGTAGAAGCCATCCGCCAGTTATTCATCGAAGCTGCGGCCCGCGGCGATGCGCTGCGCGACGAGTTCCATCCCGACACGGCGAAGATCGCACAGTACGAACGCAAGGTTCTCGCGCAGCGCTACGCCGGCCTCTTGCATTCCATTGCCGGCAGAGAGCGCGAGTGCGACTCACCTGCGCCGGTTGCGCTGCCGGCAGGAACAGGAGAATAGCCGTGCTCAAGATCGCGGTCGTCACTCGCTATTTTCCCAGTTCGGCGGAGCCTTGGCAGGGCCGGTCGATCTATCAGACGCTGCGTGTGCTCGCCCACAAAACCGATGTGCGGGTCTTTTATCCCAACGCAAGTTATCCGCATCTGCTCAAGCCGCGCAGCCAGAGTTATGACAAGCTTGACCCGTCCTATAGTCCGCCCGAAGTGAAGGCGAGTTACTACGACTATCCCGCGCTGCCAGTTGTCTCCCGGCCATTCAATGGATGGATGGCCGTTCGCGCTTTGCTGCCGGCCGTGCGCGAGTTTGCCCCCGATCTGATTTTCAGTTGTTTTCTCTATCCTGACGGCTATGCTGCTCTCAAGATCGCCAAGGCTCTTGCGGTTCCTGTCGTCGCCATGAGCATCGGCTCGGACATCAACAGGATCGGCGATCCGCTAACGGCCATGCACACTCGCACGGTCCTGCACGGGGCCGATTGTCTGGTCACGGTCAGCGGCGATCTGCGCAACAAAGCTGTGGCCATGGGCGCCTCGCCAGAGAAGACGCGCGCTATCGTCAACGGTTGCGATCTCTCGGTCTTCCACGTCAGGGACCGTCTTGCGGCGAGGCGGAAACTCGGCATCGATCCGGCAGCAGAGGCCGTCATTTACATCGGGCGCATGGACGTGAAGAAAGGTCTTCGTGAACTTGTCGAAGCGGCAGTGCGGCTGCGTCCGAAGCGCGCTAACTTACATGTGTATCTAGTCGGCGAGGGTCCTGACAGGCTTGCAATCGAAAGCGCCATCAAGGCGAACAACGCAGCCAGCTATATCCACGCGCTGCCCGGTTGCGCCTTCGACGATGTCGCCGTCTGGATGGCGGCCGCGGACCTCGTGACTCTGCCGAGTTACATGGAGGGCTGTCCCAATGTGGTGCTTGAGGCACTGGCCAGCGGCCGGCCTGTTGTCGCCACGAATGTCGGCGGCATCCCGGAGATCATGAGCGACGAATGCGGACGGCTTGTGCCCCTGCGCAACTCCGGCTCGCTGGCTCAGGCCCTTGCCTCGGTCCTCGATAGTCCTTGGGACGCCAAGGCGATCTCCGCGCACGGAAGCCGAAGCTGGGAGACCGTCGCGGCCGAACTGCTCGTAATCTTCGAATCGCTCGTACCTGCCGGCGCGAACGGCCGCGCAAGAAAGCCTGGCACAAAGCAGGCCAACACGCCCAATGGATAAAGCGCCAGATGACGGCATGTCAGCATTTCTTGATCGAGCGTCCAGCCGTGATAACGAAGAGCGCTCAAAGCGAGGTCGTGTGAGTTCTTCCGCTGCAGCCGAGACGCCTGTGTCACTGAAAAGCCCCACCCGAAACAGTCGTTTGCCGTCACTCGATGGGTTAAGGGCCATATCGATTGCTCTTGTTCTGCTGGGGCATCTGAGCGGAACGCGGGGATTTGTGCGCCTGAACCTGGGAGTTGGAGATTACGCCCACCTGGGGGTGGTCGTCTTTTTTGTCATCTCAGGCTTCTTGATCACACGCCTGATGCTGTCGGAAGACGCAGCGAAGGGTCGCGTTTCGCTCAGGCTCTTTTATGCCCGGAGGACGCTGCGTCTGTTTCCGGCTTCCTACACGTTTATCGCTTGTGTCTGCCTGCTTTGGTGGGCCGGAGTCGCGCATTTGCAGGCCAGAGATATCTGGCACGCCGTCACGTATACGGTGAACTACTTGCCGGGAAGGTCATGGCAGATTGGTCATCTGTGGTCTCTTTCCGTCGAAGAGCAGTTCTACCTGGTCTGGCCTTGCACCTTCGTTCTATTGGGACGGCGGCGGGCGGCTTGGGTCGCCGCCGGCGTCATTCTCTTTGGGCCCGTCGCACGCTCTTGCGCCTGGCTGTTTCTTAGGGGAACCCCCTATGGCGATCTGGAGCTCTTCCCCATGGTTGCGGACAGTCTTGCAATGGGTTGCCTGCTGGCGAAGATCGGCGGCTGGCTCGAAGGGAAGAACTGGTATCTACAGTTGTTTCGCCCAGTTTATTCGGCCGGACTGGTGGCGTTGATACTGCTGCTCAATCGCTACCTGGGCTACACGCTGGTCGCGGTCTTCGGGAGCTCAGTCATCAATGCGAGCCTGGCGGTTCTCATTCACCGCAGCGTCTATTGCTCCAGCGACTGGATTGGAAGGGTATTTAATTGGAAGCCGGTTGCGTTTGTGGGTGTTCTCAGCTATTCGCTCTACCTGTGGCAACAGTTGTTTCTTAACCGGAACTCTACCGCCTGGGTGAACGCCTTCCCGCAAAACCTTGTCTTTGCGGTCGCCGCGGCGCTGGGATCGTATTTTCTGCTTGAAAAACCCTTGCTCAAGCTTCGACATCGTTTGCGCGCTTGATGCCTCGCAAGCGGAGCCCCACCTCGCCGTGAAAGCTCGGCTTCAACCGGGTCCAGTTCACAAGTGATCCATGTCAGGAATGTGCCAGACGCAAGGCCTTTCGTGAACTGTTCAGCCCGGCGCGCCTCTTCAGTTTGGCGCACTTCCTGTCGCCATCGGCTCGATCTCATTCGGCGCCGTCGCGGCCAGGGCCGGGATCGGCGGCGAAGCCAATCTTCTTGCCTTGGGCAGCGGGCCGGAAAGCCCGCCGGATTGCGAATCCTGCAACTTGTAGAGCAGCGATCTGTAGCTGATATTGAGCCATTTGGCAGTCTTCCGGCGACTCCACCCATTCGCCTCCAGCACCTTCAAAATGATCTGCCGCTCCAGATCCTGCGTGGCGGCCTTGGTGATCTCTTTCAGTGAGACAGGGTTGGCAAGATCGATCTCGGCACTCAACGCGGGCGTGTTGGCCCGGACAGGCGGAGCCAGCTCCGACGCCAAGGCATCTTCGCTGCCGATCAGTATGTAGCTGCGAATCATATTTTCCAGTTGGCGTATGTTTCCCGGCCAGTTGTAGCGCTGCATCAATCGCGTCATCTCGCGCGAAATCGGCTTCGGGCTGCGGCGAAATGCCTTCGAGTGGCGATCGAGAAAGTAGTCGATCAGCATCGGCAGATCCACTGAACGCTGGCGCAGTGGCAGCAACTCGATGGTCACGGCGTTGATTCGGAAAAAGAAATCCAGGCGAAAGCTTCCAGCTTCGGCCAATTGCCGCAGATTTGCGCTGGCCGCGCTGACCAGCCGCGTATTGACCGTTCTGGACTCTTGCCCCCCAACTCGCATGAAGCTGCCATCCTGCAGCATTTGCAGCAGCTTGGCCTGCACAGACAGATCCAGATCGCCGATTTCATCCAGGAACAAGGTTCCCATATGGGCCAGCTCGACGCGGCCGTGCTTGGTTGCATAAGCCCCGGTGAATGCCCCCTTTTCATAGCCGAAAAGCTCCGACTCGATCAAGGAGTGCGGTATTGCGGGGCAGGCCACCTTCACCAGTGCGTTCTTTGAGCGGTTCGAAGAAGAATGCAGCAATCTGGCGAAGATCTCCTTGCCCGTTCCGCTCTCGCCCTGCAACAGCACCGGAACGGTCGTCTCTGCCACCCGTTCCAGCTTTTCTCGAGCAGCCGCCATCAGGGATGTTTGGCCGAAGATGACCTCAGTTGGGGGAAGATCGCGGAGATCGGCTGATTCAGCGGCGTGTGCCAAGGGCATAGTCTATCCAAGTTCAGAAGTTGACTTCTAATATTTGTATGCAATCTCCAGGCCGAATTCAACCCGCAGATCCGTAACCGATTGACAACAAATACGTAACCTTAGAGGCGGATTGCGGTAATTCAAGGTCGCATTCCGACCTCTGATCGGCAATTCTTGCCAGGATATGTGTAAATATTTGCACATTATGGCGAATGAATTACCACTTTTCAGTGGTACTATGATGGACAAGTGCCAAGACTTTGAGTCCATGCGAGAGTGAACCCCCCTTCCCTCTTTGTGTGCCAGAAACCCGGGTCGGCGATGTTTGATCCGTACTCCGCTGCATATTTCAGCGGGGGTCGTTCAAACCTCTACTGCCTGCCCGTCGAAAATGGAACGGGAGTATCCGTGCGCGTCTTGACTGCAACGGGAAGAGCTGGGGTGTGAGCATTTTGGCTGGAGCGCCAATGAAGACGAAGAGCAAGCACAATCCTCACATCGCAGTCCTTGACCCAGATTCTGCAATCCTGAAATACCTTCACCGCATTCTCGCGGACCGCTTCAGCGTGAGCACGTTCACCGAGGCTGCGGAACTGATCCGGAGCCTGAGAGAATCGCCGGCGGCCGACCTGCTCCTGATGGACTGGCACATCACCGAAGACGGCGACGGGGAGAACTCACTCGGCCTGCTGATGGAAATTCGTGCCTCTCATCCGGCGCTTCCGATCATTCTGCTTGCATGTACGGCCGAATTAAGGGATGTTGTGGCGGCCACTCGAATGGGCGCCACGGACGTAGTCCTCAAGCCCTTTCGAAAGGCCGACATCGATCTGGCAGTGCAGGAGTGCCTGAAACAGCCTGTCAGGCAACCGGCCGACGAGGATGAGATCAAGGAAATCCCCCTCGATGAGAACACTTCCTTCGTCATCTCCTGCAAGCGCATGAGGGAGATCGAATCCCAATGCAGGCTTGTGGCGCGAGCCGACATTCCGGTCCTCATCCTGGGGGAAAGCGGCACCGGCAAGGAAGTCGCCACCTTGTTCATCCACAAGATGTCGGCCCGCAGCCACCGCAGCTTCATGAAGGTCAATTGCGCGGCCATGCCAGCCGATCTGCTGGAGAGCGAGCTCTTCGGCTATGAACCGGGCGCGTTCACCGGAGCAGTCAAATCCAAGCCTGGGAAGTTCGAGATCTGCAACAACGGCACCATCTTCCTGGATGAGATCGGCGAGATGCCGGCCGTTTTGCAGGCCAAGCTGCTGCAGGTTCTTCAGGATGGGAGCTTTTCACGTCTAGGCAGCCGGTCCAGCGTCAAAGTCGATGTGCGCGTGATTGCTGCAACCAACATCGACATCAAGGAAGCCATTGCGCGGAAGTCCTTTCGGGAGGATCTCTACTACCGCCTGAATGGCTTTACCTTGAAGATGCCCCCTCTGCGGGAGCGCCCTGAAGAGATTCCGATCCTGGCCGATCACTTCATGCGCAAGGTGGCCGCGAAGTACGAGCGCGATCCGTTGCCGGTATCGCCTGCGCTCATGCAGGCTCTCACCAGCCATTCGTGGCCCGGCAATCTTCGTGAACTCGAGAATACGATCAAGCGCTACCTTATCCTGGCCGATGAGCAGGCAATTATCGATGAGCTGGTTCCTCGCCAAGCAAAAGAATCGCTGGCGCCCGGCGGCGAGGAATCCGAAGACAACGGAAGTCTGAAGCATCTCGTACGAAACGTGAAGGGCGGCGCAGAATCCGCCGCCATCGCAAGAACGTTGGAGGGAACTGGATGGAACCGCAAGGCAGCCGCAGGCGATCTGCAAATCAGCTACAAGGCACTGCTGTACAAGATCAAGCAGTACAATCTTGTTCCTCCCCAGAAACAGTTCAATCCCAGCCCGAGACAAAAGGTATGATTCCATCCGCGGATGACAGTCATTCGTCCAGGTCGGAAAAGATTGTGGTCCAGTTAGGATCCAGGACGATCAGGGGCTACCTCGACTCCTTGCCCTGGGACACTGTCGAAGAGCTGCTGAGCCGGGCTCCCCACGGCTCACCCGAGAGCTTCCGGATTCGCCATCTCGAATCGAATCTCGTTGAGGAAATACCAGCCGGAGAAATCAAAGCTGTCTTTTACGTCAGCAGCTTTGAAGGAGATTCGGATCATAAGGAACTTCATTTCCATTCCCGAGCGCCTATCGTCCATGGAATCTGGGTGCGCTTGCAGTTTCTCGATGGCGAAGTCATGGAGGGAATCATCTATAACTCCATCCGCTATCTCGTCGATCCTGGCTTTTTCCTGCTCCCCACCGATCCCGACGGCAATAACCGGCTCGTGTACGTGCGAAAGAGCTGGCTGGCCGACTATCGCGTCCTGGGAATGCGCAAACTCTAGAGCCTGCCATGGCTCGACGAAAGGTGCTGGTTTCCTGTGGAAACCGGCACTTGAGGGCAGTGGCTCCTGACACGCCGAACATGGTTTTGCTCAGGCGCTGAGTGCTTCCTCCTGCTCAATGGAATAATCGAGAATCCTGGCGGCAATCCCTGTCAATTTCGACGAAGCATCGTCGGTGCGGACGACACGGCCCCTGCATCGCACCATGCACGAGGTTGAGAGAGTAACCTCCGGCGGCAATTCGAGCAGGAATTCGAAATCGCCTCCAATAGTGGCCCCGTCGGCCAGGTTCAAATAGAAATAGACCCCAAGGTTACTCAGGTCTCGGGTAAAGCCGGGAATCTCGCGCCTCCCAACCAAAACCGTTACAGGTGCGTTGATCCCAAAACGCTGTCTTTCCCGCCGGTCGTTTGACGATTGCAGTGGATCCATGATCAGTTCCCTTCCCAACGAAGCAACAAGATGAACTGCGCACAAGGCAAAATCGTGCTTTCAGGAAAGCAGAAAACCCAGACAAGCCTTCTCCGCTATGGACCGTCGCGTATTGCTCGGCAAGAAACGCACAACCTGCCAAATTGCCACACTAAGGTATCGCCAGTGCGGGTTACCATAAACCAGCGGATCGATTACGTCGATTGTTACAGCAATTGCAGTGCCGAATGAAGTGCTTGTAAATGTTGAGGTTGCGAGATTACCTAAATGCTACTGTGCAATTCGTTGCGCAGTAGGTGGGAATATTCTCAACACTTTTGGCCGGCGCGGCGTTGATCCTGCGCAACCATCGGCCGCAAAGAGCTCCTGCCGTTGTTTGCGGTATCGTGCAGTCTGGTAGCTGGAGAAAGCGCCGAGATGCACTACGATGGCATGATGACGGCGCTTTTGGAGATTCGCGAGTTGCAGATTCGCTTTGGTGCGGCTGAAGCAGTCCGCGGGGTGAGCCTGGGTCTTGACGAGGGCGAGGTGCTGGGGCTGGTGGGCGAGTCGGGATCCGGCAAGAGCGCGACGGCGCTGGCGATCCTGGGGCTGCTTGGACCCTCGGCACAAGTTGCCGGCCAGATCCTGTGGCGGAGCGCCGAAGGTGGCGACGCCGCCTTGAATAGCAGGGACTTGCTGCAGCAGCCCGCCGCGGCGTTGCAGCGGCGGCGTGGCCGGGAGATCGCCATGATCTTCCAGGAGCCAATGACGGCTTTGAATCCGGTCATGTCGATCGGCCGCCAGGTGGCAGAAGCCGCCGAGGCACACTTCCCCTCCTGGACTGGCAGAGAGGCCAAAAGGAAAGCTCTTGCCGCGCTCGAGGCGGTCTCGATTCCCGAGGCTGCGCGGCGCTATGGGGATTATCCGCACCAGTTTTCAGGCGGGCAGCGGCAGCGAATTCTGATTGCCATGGCGCTGATCAACCGTCCGCGGCTGTTGATTGCCGACGAGCCTACGACGGCTCTAGATGTGACGGTTCAGGCGCAGGTGCTGGAATTGCTTCGCGAATTGCAGCAGAAGCATGGGCTGGCCATGCTCTTCATCTCGCACGATTTGGCGGTAGTGGGCCAGGTGGCCAGTCGGGTTGCGGTGATGCGCGCGGGCCAGATCGTTGAGCAAGGCCCCACCGCGCGCGTCTTGATCGCGCCCGAACATGCTTATACCCGTAGTCTGCTGGCAGCCGTGCCAACGCTGCGAACTGATCGGAAGATGCCTCTGGCGATGGTGCCCGCTTCTGAAATCGCTTAGGAGATCGCGCGGAAGAGCCAGTAGAGCGTACCTGAAAGCAGCGCGGCGGCAGGCAGCGTAAAGACCCATCCGGCAGCAATATTGCGAACCGTCGACCAGCGCAGGCCGCTGCCGTTGGCGCACATGGTTCCGGCCACGCCGGAGCTGAGAATATGGGTCGTCGAGACTGGGAGGCCAAATCGGTCGGCGGCGAAGATGGTGGCCATTGCCACCAGGCCGGCGCTGGCGCCCTGAGCATAGGTCAGGTGGTCCTTGCCGATCTTTTCGCCCACAGTGACCACAACGCGCTTCCAGCCAACCATGGTACCCAGGCCGAGTGCAAGCGCTACAGCAACCTTGACCCAGTCGGGAATGAACCGTGTGGCTTTGTCCACCTTGCTCTTGTAGTTAGCCAGGGCGGTGTTCTCTTCGGCCGTGAAGGCGGGGACCTTGCTCTTTTGCATCAAGCGGATGGCTTCGCTGGCCACGTACATATCGTTGCGGACATTGGCCTGGTCCTGTGCCGGAACCGACTTGAAGACCTTGTAGAGGGCAACTTCGTGGCTTACGTCCTCGACCAGTTCTCGCAACGCGAGAATGGTGTCTGGTTGCAGCTGCTTGGTGCGGATGTATTCGGTGACTTCGGTGCGAGCATCCTCGCCCAGAATGCCAGTCTTGTCCACATGCCGGTCGAGGATGTGGCCGGCCTGCTCTGAGGCGGAGATAAATTGCTGAATATCGTTGGCGGTGACGGCATGGTTCAGAGCGTAAGCGGTAGGGACGGTGCCGATCAGGATCAGCATGATCAGGCCCATGCCCTTTTGCCCGTCATTGGAGCCGTGAAAGAAGCTGACGCCGGTGCAGGTGATCACCATAAGTGTGCGAATGGGCCACGGCGGAGGCTGATTGTCTTTGGGCGCCTCATAGAGAGATGGAAACTTGATGAATTGCTTGGAGAGATACAACAGCAGTCCGGCACAGATAAAGCCAACGAGTGGCGAAATCAGCAGCGCCTTGAGGACCTTGGTGGCCTGCTCCCAGTCGACGCCGGAGGTCCCGGTGCGAGCATGCATCAGTTGGTTGGCGATGCCGACGCCGATAATGGAGCCGACCATGGTATGCGAACTTGAGGCCGGCAACCCGAACCACCAGGTGCTGAGATTCCAGAGAATGGCGGCGATCAGCAGGGCAAAGACCATTGCGAAGCCGGCGCCGGAGCTGACCTGAAGAATCAGCTCGACCGGCAAAAGCGTAATCACCGCGAAGGCCACAGTGCCGGACGAGAGCAGCACACCGGCCAGGTTGCATATTCCCGACCAGACCACGGCGATGTTCGGCTCGAGGGAATGAGTGTAGATGACTGTGGCGACGGCATTGGCCGTGTCGTGGAAGCCGTTCACAAACTCAAAGCCAAGCGCGATCAGCAGCGCGAGGGCCAGCAGCATGTAGGGCCAGATGCTGGTGATCGTGACCGTGTCGAGGTCGCTTGCTACGTGAAAGGCAATGTAGCAGAGGCCGCTTGCCAGAGCCAGCAGGAACATTGCGATGCCCGCGCGGCTGGGTGCCTTCGCCAGCTTGCGGTCAAGCAGGGATACGCCCGAAGGCATAGCATTCACCGTGGTAGCCAGGTCGGCCATCAGAGTTCACCAATGCGGCCGGAGAGATTCCGGACACGCCTGGGCCTCCTGAGTCGAGATCCGACAACAGCATTCAAGAGCAAATAAAAAGGGGATCGCTTGTGGCGGGAGAGAGAAGAGCCGGATAAATTGGCGTCCATAAAACCCCAACAACCGCTTTTCGCGCAGTTGTTTGCTTGGGTCAGGTCCGAGGAATTCACCTGACTGAAACAATTCTACACCGGGAGGGGGGGAGCTTGGGAAGGGGGGAATGGGATGGCGGTGGAAATTGCTCTCGGCCAAGGAAATTCCTAATCAGGAATCCGCCAGCCGTTGCAAGGCATCGGAGTACCTTTCAGTGATGCGTTTCGCGGCCTCCATTTTCTTAGCGAATTCGGGGTCATTCTTGGCCTGCCCTTGAAGTTCCGGCCCAAGAGGACCGTAGCGACCGTCGTCGCTTTTCGCTTTTTCTTCCATATGGATCCTGCCTCTCAACGCGGCTTGACGTTCGTTCAGACAGCGAGTAACTGCGGTTGAAATCCCATCTCTTCCTCGATAGAGATCGGGTCACCGCGAAGGACGGCCTCGTGCAGTTCCTTCATTCTCGAAACAGAGAGTCCTTTGGGGACAAACCGGAGCACTGAGCTGGCAACGTACTCGCGATTCAGTTCAAAGGCAAGCCAACGACGCCCCTCAGCCTCTGCCACCATGCCAGTGGTATTGGAGCCAGCGAATATGTCGACGACCAGGTCGCCGGGATCGGTCAATAGGCGAACGAAGAACTCAGGCAATTTAGAAGGGAACCGCGCTGGATGCCCCTTAACCCCTATTTCCTTGCAAGCGCCGAGGTACACGCCGCTGCTTTCCGTGTTCGGAATCTGCAATAGGTTTGAAGGAATGGCCCCCCGTTATCAGTCGCGAAGGCAAGACCAATCTCATGTCCGGAGGGCCGTTGTTTGGGGGTGTAAAAGGCGGCCGGGTCTTCCAGCAACTTCTTCATTCGCGGGCTGTATTCGGCCAACACATTGGAAACATTCGCCTTCGGCCATTCTGAGCGCGAAAACCACCACAGTGTATTCACGGTATCCTTGGCCCGCAGTTTTCGTTTGTTCACCCACTCGATGGGACTGGGCAGTTTGGACGGGTTGTGCCAGAAAAACTCCTGGGCTAAGTGGAACCCTAACTCATCGCAGAACCGCAGGAGAGTCCGAAACTGATAGAGGCTGCGAACCGGAACACCCTTCCGATAGGCTCCCCCAAGATCGAGAACAAAGCTCCCATCCTCACGCAGCTTCTGATACACCAGCCGTCCAAATTCCAGCAACCAGTCCACGTATTCGCTCTCGTCGAGATTGCCATATTCCTTTTGTCTCTGGAGTGCAAAAGGAGGACTGGTAATGACCAGGTTGACCGAGCCAGTGGGCAAATCCGCAAGTAATTTGAGGGAGTCGCCAACATACGCGGCGCCAAGTTGCGTCGTATAGGCGGGATTCACGGAGTTGCCGGTAGCCAACATCGTTACCTCATACAGTCTATAGGCTGTAGATTTCAGCTTAGCACGGGTCGAGCATGAAAGACGATGAAACCCTCGAAATCTCAGATTACCGCTCGTGCAAGGTTTGCTGTCAACTTGAGATCTGCGCGATTGGCCCACGGTCTCTCACAAGAGGAATTAGCGGGAAGAGCTGGTCTGCATCGGAACTACATCGGGAGCGTTGAGCGAAACGAAAAAAACATCTCCATCGACAGCATGGAGCGGCTTGCGATTGTCCTGGGAGTCGATGTCGTGGACCTCCTGGCACGGGAGCAGGCATGACGCCACATCCCGATCACACGAAATTCCGTAAGCTGTGACCCAGCATCCGGCATCTACAAAAACTGGCATCCACGCATGGAATAGACGACATATTTCAGGACAATGGCGGCAAAATACTCCAAGTCTTGCTATGCACAGGGCTGAGGATCATACCAGGGCGTGAGGGAAACGACGCCCGGGATGAGAGCGGCCGGGAATACGAAATGAAGTCGATAAACGAGCGGCTCACACAGGGCTTTTCCACTCACCACCACATGAATCCGCACATTATCGCGAAGTACAGGCAAGTAGATTGGATTTTTGCTGTGTACAACGGAATCGAGCTGATTGAGATTTATTTTATGACTCCCGCACAGATCGAGCCGTACTTCGCCAAGTGGGCCAAGAAGTGGGCCGAGGACGGCAATAAGGACATCAACAACCCCAAGATTCCGTTGAAGTTCGTACGCAAAACCGGGAAGCGCATCTACGCCGCTCCCGAAACTGCCTAAATCATCCCCCTACCGCCAGTCATCGCGGGCGTTCATCATGCCGTCGCTCATCACGGCGTCGAAGCCGGAGTGCTTTTTAATGAAAATCTCACTGAATTGGCGGTCCTGGCGGAGCAGGATAGCTTGGAGCCTGACCAGTTCCAGTAGCGCCAGGAACATGGCGATCAGCGCTCGCTCCGAGCGGGTATGGCTCAACAGCCGGCGCAAGGCCACGGGCTTGTCGTCCATGGTCAGGCGGCGGGCGAGGAACTGGATCATTTGGCCGACGGTGACCGAGTCTTCGTCGACATTGATCACCGGCCGGCTGTGGACGCGCTCCAGGATGTCGCGGAAGATGCGGACCAGGTCGTCGGTATCGGCGGCGATCTCCGGCTCGGTGGCTTCGTCGTCCTTGAACTCGCGGAGGCCGGGGTTGGTCCAGGTGGCGGCCTCGAGCATCTGCTTCTGTTGCAGCATCTGTGCGGCATTTTTGAAGCGCTCATGCTCCAGCAGCCGCTCCACCAACTCGCGCCGTGGATCCTCGGCGGCGATTTCCTGGTCGGAAGCCGCGCGCGGCAGCAGCATCCTGCTTTTGATGTGGATCAACAAGGAAGCGGTGTAGATGAACTCGCCGGCCACGTCCATGTCACCGGCCTTAAGTTGATTCACGTAGGCCAGGAACTCGGCGGTGATCTTGGCGATGGGGATGTCGTAGATGTCGATGTCCTGCTTGCGGATCAGGTCCAGCAGCAGGTCGAGAGGCCCGTCATAGACCTGGCCCACGATCACCGAAAATGGGGATTGCTCGGAGCTTTCGTCCAGCTTCTTTTGCCGCGCGGCCAGCTTTGTGGCGACCTTGTCTTCCGCCGAAGGATGCGAAGAGAGCACCATCTGGGCGGCGGAATCCGTGACCGGTTGCACTTCAGGCTCAGTCTGGTTCGTCCGCTCGGCGGCGAGATCGATTTCGGATTTGGCAGATGGATCAGTCAATGCTTCTTCTTCCGAGTTTTCTTCCAACCTACTTCAAGACTTCAAATCAGTCACGTACTTGAACCCATCGAGCCGCGAAACAGGCCAAGACCCGATTGAATGCCGAACGGCTCATGCTTCAGCGCATTTGGCCACCAAGGTCTCAGGCACGCATCTACTTGTTCTCGTTGCCGCTCAGGCGAAAGGTGATGGTGCCCCAGAAGAGGCGGGCGCGCATCTGAACCGGAAGATGCCGCTCGTCGTCGGTATACCAGATCCAGATGTTGCCGCGATTCTTCACCACGCCGGCATCGGCCGTGGGCTGCACGCGAAGGGTTTTGAATGTGCCAAGCGGGGTCTTGACCTCTTCGCGGCCCTCCACCTTCATCGTGACGGGCACCACGTGCAAGGCGTCCACCACCGGAATCACGAAGTTGTGGCCCAGCGCAATCGGTTGCGACGAGGCGTAGAAGATGCCCGTCAGCAGGTCGGTCATACAGCCTGTCACGGGCGATTCGATGTGTTTGGTTTGCCCTGTGACCACGTTTTTCTCGTTCAGAATGGAGCGCTTCTGGGTGTAGTCAAGGTGGAGCGTCGAGGTCACCTGACGGCGGCCCTCGACCGTCTGCTTGTTGAAGTCGTCCGTACAGCCGCTGGCCCGGTCAAAGCTTGACTGGAAGCGGTCGCTGACATGGAAGAGCAGGTTGATGGCTCCACTGGTGTCGGCGCTGGCAGTGACATTTTCGCGGTCGCCCGCCGCCTCGAAGCGCAAGACCGCGGTCCCGGCGGGGAAGACACGCCAGTCTACTGAATAGGTAAGCGTCTGCTTTTGCGGGAAGCTGTAACCGGCGCGCGGCGGCGGCAGCGGAGGCGCCTGCTGGGCAAGAATCGCGGAAGGCGCGGCGGCCAGGGTGAGGACGCAGAGAATGGCTATTACAACTGTGCGCATCTTCACCGTAGGGTCTAGCTCCTTGTTGAATGGACTTCCCGGTCCTAAAAAACCGCCTATCGCGGCACGTTCACCCATGCGGCGAGCATCGGCCGCAGAAGGAGCAGGCTGAAGTAAAGCAGAGTGGCCCCTATAGCAGCATTGTACTCGCGGTGCCGGATGTAAAGCGAAAGGGAAAAGGCGCCCGAGGAGCCTTCATTTCCCGGACTCGGCGCGGCTGTGAATCTGGGGATGAGTCGCGGTACCTGCCGGCAATAGTCGTCGAAGCCGGGGAAGGTGGCGCGCAGGAATCGCTCCTCCGAGGCGATCACCGGGACGTAAATCACGGTAAAGCCCAGGGCAAGCACCAGAGCCATCGGCCAACTGAGCAGCGCTACCGCAAAGCCGGCCGCGATCAGCATGGAGCCAAGATAGAGCGGGTTGCGGACGTACGCGTAGGGGCCGGTGACCGTCAGTTCGCGATTCTTCTTCACATAACCGGCCGCATAGGCACGGAGCCACAAGCCAGTGACGACCGGCGCCAGGCTCCAGTTTACGGCGGCCGGCTGAGGCGCGCGCCGCCAAAGCTCGAAGAGGTAGAGCGCCGCGGCGACAAACCCCAACGGCACGCGGATGCGCCGGGCAATACGCTGCCAGCGGGAGATCCAGTCCTGTTGCGGCGCGTCGGGTTGCGTGGAGGCAGTTTGGCTCATTCGTCGGCTTCGGGGGCGCTCTCAGGATAAAGCAAGCCGTCGGCGGCGCGCAGCACGTCGTCCGGCTGGATGTTCAGCATGCCCGCCTCCGGCGATTCGCGGCGGCTGTGGTCGCGGCGGCTCATGGGGCTTCGCAGGACTCTGAACCGTGTCCCGAAAGGTCCATTGCGGCCAGGGTCGGTCGGTCCATAGATGCCGACCACGGGCCGGCCAAGAGCGCATGCCAGGTGCAGCGGACCGGTGTCGCCGGCCACGACCAGCGCAACCCGGCGTGTGATGGCGATCAGTTGGGCCAGTGTGCAGTTGAGTGGGATGGCAGCTCCGCCGGTTCCGCGGGCAATGACCTCCGCCATCTTCTCTTCGCCGGGGCCGGCATTCACGAGGATGCGAAAGCCCAGATCGATGAGCCCCTGGGCTACAGCATCGTAGCGCTGCACCGGCCAACGTTTCGCGCCCCAGCCGGCGCCGGGATTAATGAGCACGGCTGGCTGGCTTCCACCACGCGCACCCGTGTTCAGTGGCAAAACTTCGGTGGCCCAGGCCTCGGCGGCCGGGTCGAAGGGCAGCCATGGCTCGACTGGGGTGAGCTGGTCGCCGGCAATGGCCGAGGCCAACTCCACATCCTGTTCGATGACGTGGACGCCGTGGGTGGCCACGCGCTCTCGAAAGAGCCAGCGAGCAGGTAGCTCGCGCGGTTCGGCCTCGCCAATCACCCGCCGGCAGCCAGCCAGGCGCGCCACCACCGCCGACCGGATCGCCCCTTGCAGGTCAAGTACGGCGTCGTACTCGCCTGCCTGGAGCGCCGCACGCAAAGCCCTGATTCCATGGAGAGTCTGGCGGCTGAGCGGAGCTTTTCGCCAGTCCTTGGTTGGAGCAAAATGCAGGTGGTCTACAAGAGGTTGCGCAGGGCCGCGCCCGGTAGCGCTTTCAGCGGACAGCAACGCGCCCCAACGCGGCTCGACGACCCAGTCGATGCCCCACTCTGGATGGGCCTGCCGCAGCGAGGTCACCGCCGGAAGGGCGTGCAGAATGTCCCCCATGGCGCCCAATCGCACCACAAGCAAGCGAAACTTTGACTGCGTTTGCAAGCTCTGATTTTCTCACACGAGCGAGTGCGCTGGAGCGGGTCCTAACCTGCCAAGCAAGGTAACCGCGTCAACCTGTTTTGCAGATTATTTCCGGCATCCTGCTACCCTGAAATTCGGCCGGCCTTTTGAGATGGGTCGGCTTGGTCTGTACCCAAGCTTGCCCCCCCTCCCCTGTGGAAAACCAATTTTGAGCCTGTTGTTGGTTGTAAATCTAACTAAATAGACATTTTACTATTTAACCACGTTAACTGATTGGCAAACATAAACCGCAGTTTTTTGCCCTTTTTGGGCCGAAAATGCCGCATTTTGAGTCTTTTTTGGCCTGATTTAGCGCCAAATATACCGTCCTTGAATCGCTCTTGACTCAAGTTTAGGTAAAAGGCATCTCCGTCTTTTCGCTGTTAACCCAGCCTGCCAAGCAGCCAATCGAGAGCGCCGTCCTGGTCCTCGATCTCGACGTTCAGGCGGGCGGCGATCAGTGGTATGGATTTCGGGAAGGTGGAAGCGCGTTTTCCCAGGCGGGCCATATCCTTTTCGGTCGTGACGAGCGCGGCGGCACCGGCAGCGCGGGCGGCGGCTACCAGACGGTCGAGGTCGCGGACGGTGTAGCGGTGGTGGTCGGGGAAGGCGGTGCGGGCGGCGAGGCGCAGGCCGGCGGCTTCGAGCCCAGCGAAAAACTGCTCTGGGCGGGCAATGCCGCAGAAGGCAACGACCGGACCGTTCATGCTGAGAACTTCCATCGTCCGCCGCATCCGCCAAACCGGGCCCTGCCAGCCCCACCTTCGCAACTCGCCTTCCAGGCTCGGCTCGTTGGCCGGGATGGCGATGACGCTGGCCCGCCGGGCGGCTTTGAGCGGCTCGCGCAGATTGCCCGCGGGAAGCAGACCGTCCTGCCAGTCGCGCCGGTCGAGGACCAGAATGTTTACATCGCGGGCCAGTTGGCGGTGCTGAAAGCCGTCGTCGAGCAGGTGAACGCCAACCTCAGGGGCTAAAGCCCCCGTTGATTTTGCTGATCTTGTGTCCGGGCTAAAGCCCGAACCTACCGCTCCGGATCCTCTGATTGCGAGAGATTGCCCGGCTTCGGCAAGCAGACCGGCTTGATAGCGTTGAGGGGCTACGAAGACCGGAACTTCGGCGGCGCGCGCCATCAGCAGCGGCTCATCGCCGAAATCCTCGGCGCTTCCTTCGGAGTTGACCTTGGCAGCTAGCTGGCTATGGCGGCCGTAACCGCGAGAGAGAACATCCACATGAATGCCTTTGCCGGTGAGGAGCTTAGCCAACGCGATGGTGAGCGGCGTCTTGCCCGAGCCACCGGTGGAGAGGTTGCCAATGCTGATGACTGGCCAGAGGAGCCGACGGACTGGCTCCATCCCAAAGAGCAACCGAAACTCGCGGAAGGCAAGCGCCGACCGGTAGAGCGGAACCAGCGGAAGGAGCAAGCGGCGCGTGGAGAGGGGCGAGTTCATAGGGACTTCTCCGTCCCATCCGTTGCCGAGAGCAATTGTTTGATCGCTTCCACGCAGCGGTCCGTTGCTCCGGCCTGTAGGTCAAAGACTTCTTTGGCCCGCTCGCCCATGGTTTTGGCTTCGGTGCAATCGCACAGCAAGTCGAGAAGAGTCTGAGCGAGCTTCTCTTTCTCGGCGATGCAAATGGCGTTGTGCGCAATCAGATCTTCAGTAATGGCGCGGAAGTTGGCATAATGCGGGCCCATCACGATGGGAACACCGAACTGCGCAGGTTCGAGCGGATTGTGACCGCCAGCCGGGACCAGGCTGCCACCGACGAAAGCGACCGATGCCAGCGAGTAGACTGAGGCGAGTTCGCCGATGGTATCGAGGAGAACGATCTGGCCGGGCTTCAGCGGCTTGAGCGCCACGGCAGGTTGTGATCGCCAATCCGAGCGCTTGACCCAGGCTGCCCTCGATCTCTCCAGCAGCCCAGCCGTAACGCCGAACCGCTCTGGATGGCGTGGAGCGAGGATCAAGACCAATAGCGGATCGGCCTCCAGCAGCCGGGGCCACGCTTCCAGCAGCGCGGACTCCTCTCCGTCAAGCGTGCTGCCCGCCACCACGAGCCGCAGCCCTCCGGCGAGTGCGTTCAAGAGCCGAGTTGCCTCAGCCTCTTCGGCGGCGCGCACATCGAATTTGAGGTTTCCGGCTACTGAGACATGCTCTGGCAGGCAGCCGATAGCCTTGAGCCGTTCAGCGTCGATCTGGCTCTGAGCGAGAATGCGGTTTAGGCAGCTGAGAAATGGCCGCCACAGCGAGCGCAACCGGCGGTAGCGCGGCCATGAGCGGTCGGAGATGCGGGCGTTCACGACAGCGACGCGGATCCTTCGCCGGAAACTACCGCTGAGCAGGTTGGGCCAGAACTCGGTCTCGGCCAGGATGAGCAGTCTGGGTTGGAGGGCGTCTAAATAGGCGCGGACCGCCCAGGGCAGATCCAGCGGGCAATAGAAAACGCGCTCAGCTCCAAAGCGCTCGCGAGCCAGCGTCTGACCTGTGCGGGTGGTAGTAGAGACGACAATCCGATAACCGGGAAGCGCGGCGTCAAGGGTCTTGACCAGACGGCTGACAGCCAGCACCTCGCCGACGGAAACCGCATGAACCCAAATGACCGGCCGCTCGCTACACGATCCAGCCCGGAGTTTGCGAAGTCGGGACGGAACGAGCCCCAGCCGTTCCAGCAGTCCTTCGCGGTATTTCTGCGTGGTGGCCATGCGGAAAATCCACCACGGCGCCCCCACCACTAACGCAGCCAGCGACGCCAGATTGTAGAAAAACAGAATCATGTGTGACGGAACGTGCCTTTCCGCAGTCCAATCTCAAATGATACAGTCGAGCACGATGAGGATACTGCGGGCCATTCCGCTCTTACTGCTTTGGTTGGCGCTGCCCGCCGTGGCCAGCGATCACACTCTGCCTGCCGTGCAGCCGGCCACGACCTTTGCAGACGTCGAGGTGCACGAAGACGAAAAGGTGGCCGTAGCCGCCGAACCCTACGATACGCATGAGAAGGCAGCCATCTTCCGCGTCGATTATCTCAGCCACGGTGTCATGCCGGTTCGGCTCATCGTGACCAACAACGGCGACCGGCCCATCAGCCTGCGCGATGCGCGGATTCACTTCTACACGGCCGGCGGCGATAAGATTCCGGCTGCCGAGCCAGAGGATGTGGAGCGGCTGATGACCCGCAAAGAGCGTCAGGGCAGCAAGATTCCGCTGCCGGCTCCGCTGCCCAGTATCAAGGTCAAACCAAAGGCCGGCAACAAGGAGATTGAGCAGGACTTCGACACATTCGAGTACCAAGCGCTGGTGGTCGAGCCGCACTCGACCCGGGCCGGTTTTCTCTTCTACGACGTCTCCGGCCTCGACCACCCGCTCGAGGGCGCCAGCCTGCACCTGCGCATGATGCGCGACGCTGACGGCAAAGAGCTCTTTTTCTTTGAGATTCCCTTCGACAAGTACCTGAAATCGAAGTCCAGCCAGATGAACTGAACTATCGCCTACCGCCTACTCGTAATAAGTAGCGGTGGTAGTGTCCGTTTCCCAGATCGTCGCGTCTTTCACGCGAACGCGGCCTTGGGTCATGGCAGCGAGTTGCTCGTTGGTCTGGTCGTAGAAGTACTTGGCGATGTTCTCGGCCGAGGGGTTCAGCACGATGAAGGGCTCCAATTCGTTGAGCATCCGGTGGTCGATCCGCTCGATCACCGGGCGCAGCACCTGTTTGAGCAGCTTGAAGTCCAACAGCAGGCCGGCCTCGTCGAGCGCCGTCCCGGCCAGGGTCACGCGGATCTTGTAGTTGTGCCCGTGCGGGTTCTCGCACTTGCCCTTGTAGTTGCGGAGGTAGTGTCCGGAGGAAAAATCTGCCTCCACGGTGACTTCATACATTGGTGTCTGCTCGATTCTGTGCGGGGTAGCGCCCCAAACTCTATTTTAGCGGCTGGCGCGGGTTCAGTGGTTCAAGTCACGCCGCTTGCGCCGGGCCGCCAGCCGCGACTCTTCGCTGCGCCGGTCTACCTGTTCGAAGAGGTGGCACATCACGCCGAAAAGCGCCGCACCGAGGCCAAACAGCAGCAGGATCAGCGCTACCGTCCGCCAGAGAGATCCGTTGGCCGGTAGGCCCGGCTGAAAGCTCGAAGGCGCGATCGACATCGCCGCCGAGAGCAAAGCGAAGAAGACCAGCGTGCCAGCCAGGATGTAGAAGTTGCGAGACATGATTTCGGAGAAAGGGGAAAGGCCTCAGAACATGTTGAGATTCTACTCGCTCAGTCGGGATACCGGGACGAGTTTGTTTTTTTGCAAGGCTGCATCGGGAGACGCATGGTATTCTCCCATTCGGAAATGCGCCGCACGATCGCACTTGCGCTGGTAGTATTCTTCAGCTGGACGCTGATTGCGCCCGTGCTGTCCGCCGACGCCGATGCGAACCTTCCCGCCTGCTGTCGCAGAAACGGCAATCATCACTGCATGATGCGCGGCATGGGACAGCAGACCGGCACTCACCGGGGCTTTACCACCTTCGCGGCAAAGTGTCCATGCACTCCGGCAATCGCCTGCGTGGTTCATTCCCCAACCTGCAAGCCGGATGCCGCCGCCGCATTCTATGCCAAGATAGTCGTCTATCCTGCCGGCACGCCGCAGACCGAGGCCCGATCCCGGATATCATCTCTGCGCAGCCATCAGAAGCGCGGCCCTCCAACTCCTCTCGCCTGACAAACCGCGGTCCAATGCGTGGTCCAATGCAGATGGGATTGGCAGGTCCAATTCCGTCTTGACACTTCGCGTTCTCTTGAAGCTCAAGGAGTAGCCATGAAAGCCAAAGCTTTGCTGGCGTTGCTGCCAACCGCCTGCCTATGCTGGCCGGCGCACCCGATTCATGCTCAACAAAACCCCGATATCGCCGCAATCTCAGTATCCACGGGCCGCATCGCAGGAGTGCTGACGGACCCGACCGGCGCGGTAATTGCGGGAGCGAGAGTTGAGGTCGCAAATATTGCTTCTGGATTCCGGAAATCTGCGTTAACCAACCTTTTTGGACGCTTTGTGGTCGATAACCTCTCTGCGGGAAGTTATCAGTTGAATGTAACTGCCAACGGCTTTGATTCTGCATTTCTTAATGACCTCGTCGTAACCGCCGGCGCCGAGACAACGGCCAACGTGGCTCTGAAGATCGCCAGCGTCCATACCGTGGTCGAGGTAACTCCAGCCATCGAAATCGGCGCCGCAGCCCAACTTGACATTGGCGACAGCGATCGGGCGCGAAGCCGCAACACGGCTGAACTCGTGGGGAATATGCCAGGAGTAAGCCTGCGCGAGAACGGCGAGCTTGCCTCGATTCCTCTGCTTCATGGCTTGGGAGATGAACGATCCAGGCTGATTGTCGACGGCATGACGGTATCATCCTCTTGTCCGAACCACATGAACCCGCCGCTTTCCTATCTCGATCCGGCTCATGTTGCAAGTTTGAGCATCATGGCGGGCATTACGCCAGTGAGCATGGGTGGAGATAGCATTGCCGGGACGATCTCGGCGGACTCGCACGAGCCAGACTTCGCCAAACCAGGCCAAAGTCTCATCGCGAATGGATATGACTCTGGATTCTTTCGCTGCAATGGCGAGAGTTACGGCGGATCGATCTCTCAATGGATTGCCGGCCATAACTTCGGCGCGGGCTATAGCGGGTCGTGGACTGACAGCAGCGACTATCGCGACGGCAGCGGGCACAAGGTAACTTCCACTTATGCTCAAACGACGGATCAAGCCGTAACTCTGGCCGCACAGGGAACCGGCAATCTTCTCGTGGTGCGGGTCGGGTTGCACCACACGCCGTATGAGGGCTTTCCCAGCGCGCAAATGGACATGGTAGGCAACTATGGCAAGTCTCTCAATTTGCATTACAAGAGGAATTTCAGCCGCGGCCTGCTCGATAGTCGCGGTTTTTGGCAGGGTGTAAGCCACGAGATGAATATCGGCAAAGACAAGTCAACGTTCCCGATGCCTATGTGGATGCCGATGGACACACACGGAACGGACTTAGGGTATTCGGTCAAGCTTGAACTTCCACTCTCTGACCAGCACACCTTCCGGGCAGGCAACGAGTACCATCGGTTCAATCTCGATGACAACTGGTCCGCCGTCGCTGGAACGGCGCCCATGATGGGCCCCAATACCTTTGTCAATATCAATGGTGGCCACCGAATACGTTTGGGGATCTATGGCGAAGTGGCCAGTAAGTGGAACCCGCAATGGGCAACGCTCTTTGGCCTGCGGAGCGATACTGTCTGGATGAATGCCGGTCCGGTTCAAGGTTACTCTGAAATGATGTACGGCGCCGATGCTGCGGCCTTCAACGCATTGAAGCGTGCCAAGACCGATGTGAATCTCGATGCCACTGGAATGGCGCGCTACGAGCCGAACAGGGTCAGCGCCTTTGAATTTGGATTTGCGCGCAAGACGCGCACACCCAACCTTTATGAGCGCTATGCATGGTCGACCAACAGGATGGCCAGCGGTATGATCGGCTGGTTTGGCGACGGCAATTATTACGTGGGCGACGTCGGCCTCAAGCCGGAGATCGCGAACACAGTGAGCGGCGCGGCTGCCTGGCACGACATGGCGCGCAAGGCGCTAGAAGTCAAGTTCACGCCTTACCTGACTTATATCGAGGACTACGTGGATGTGGACACGCTCGGAACCGCAATGATTGGCATGAGCACCTTTGCCCAGTTGCGCTTTGCCAATCACAATGCTCGGATCTACGGAGGCGATCTTTCCGCGAGCGGCGTGCTCTGGAACAGCGATACGCTCGGACACGGGCAGGTTAGCGCAGTTGGCGGCTGGCTGCATGGCGAGCGGCTGGACACATCGACGCCGCTCTATCAGATGATGCCGCTGAATCTGCGCGTGCTCTTTGACGAGGAACTCAGGGGATTTTCGGGCGTAGTCGGCGCTCAGGCCGTGTATCGCAAGTCCAACGTAGACCCACATCGCTTTGAACGGACCACGCCGGGGTACACGCTCTTCAACCTGCATGCAAGCTATCTGCGCGGGCATCTGCGAGCGAACGCCGGAGTCGACAATCTGCTCAACAAATGCTATGAACCGCCGCTTGGAGGCGTGAACTTCGACGACTTCATGGCCAGCATGGGTATGAGCCAGATCAAGCCGCTAACTGGGCGAGGACGTTCGGTATCCTTTAGCCTCAACGCGCAATTCTAAGAGCCGTCATTTTCCGGCATCTGCAAAGAATGCTTCGACATCCGTAATCGTCGCGGTCATCCGGTAAGGCGGCAGGCTGGCGAGGAAGGTCTGACCGTATCGCTTTGTTGAGATGCGCGAGTCGAGCAACACTAACACGCCTCGGTCTTCAAGCGAACGGATGAGGCGGCCGAAGCCTTGCTTGAGAGTGAGCACGGCGGAGGGAACCTGGTAGTCGAAGAAGGGTTTTCCGCCGGCCTCTTCGATGGCTTTCATGCGGGCCGCTACAACCGGGTCGCTAGGCACGGCAAAGGGCAGGCGGTCGATGATCACGCAGCTCAGGGCTTCGCCCTGCACATCCACACCTTGCCAAAAACTTGATGTGCCGAATAGGACCGCATTCGGCGTTTCGCGGAACTGCTCCAGGAGGGCTTTGCGCGGAGCCGTGCCGTGCAGAAGGATGGGAAAGTCCAGTACCGGTATCAGTCGCTCGTATAAGTCGCGCATCTGGGCATAACTGGTGAAGAGGCAAAAGGCGCGTCCGCGGGTAATCTCCAGCACCCTTTGAATACACCGAGCCGCAGCCTCGGGAAACTCCGGATCGCGCGGATCGGGCATCTCCGGCGGCAGGTAGAGCAGCGCCTGTTTATCATAGTGAAAATGCGAGGGAACCACTAACTCACGTGCCTCGCTGAGGCCCAGGCGTTTGCGGATGTGCTCAAATCCGCCTTGCACTGTCAGCGTAGCCGAGGTCATCACGACGGTGGGAATCTGGTCGAAGACTAACTCTGAGAGTAACTCGGAAACATCGATAGGTGTGGCTTGCAGAAAAGTAGTCCGCGTTTGCGGCCTGAAAGCACCGCGAGCGGCGGACCTTTCCGAAGAAACTCCAGCGGAGATCCGCCGCTCCATCCAATAGACCATATTGCTGGCGCTCGATTCAAGCAGAAACTCAAGCTCCGTGCGCAGGCGGGTGACACGCTTCCTCAACCCTGGAGCTTCATCTACGCCTTTCATCCCATCCATTTCAGCTTCCATGCGCTGGAGCGTAGCGCGCACCGCCATGTAAAGATCGCCCGAGGTTTCCAGAAACTCCTCGCGTTCCGTAAAAGGCTGGCGGCCGTCGCCCGCCATGGGAAGGCCGGCAAAGAAGATGCGGGCCCGATCGCGAAGTTGCTGCGTGATGGCAGGCAGGCTTTCTGCTCCTTCTTTGCCGCGCAACAGCACCTCGGTGTCGCGCGCCAACTCTTCAATGCGGATGTTACTAACCGACAGGCCGAAGTAACTCGAAGCGACCTCTTCTAACTCATGCGCCTCGTCGAAGACCACGGCCGCGGCCTCGGGAAGGATCCCCGCGTCGGGCGCGCCGGCGGCCTCACGTTTCACAGAAAGGTCCGCGAAAAACAGGTGGTGGTTGACGATAATGATGTCCGACTCAAGTGCCTTTCGCCGCATCTCGGTGATGAAACAGCGGCGATAATCCGGACAAGTCGAACCCAGGCAGGCCTCGGCGCGGGCGTCGAGCTTTTGCCAGAGCGCGCTCGACTCAGGCAGGCCGGAAAGCTCCGAGCGGTCGCCGGTCTCGGTGGTTTGCTCCCACTCGGCAATCTGGCGGTACTGGTCAATCTCTTCCAGGCCCGACAGAATGGGCTGGCTGCGCAGCGCGACCAGTTTGTGGCGGCAGAGGTAGTTGGCGCGGCCCTTCATGTAGCAGACGTGCAGATTGCCGACCAGCGTTTCCAGGAAGGGCACGTCGCGGAAGTAGAGCTGGTCCTGGAGCGCCTTGGTTCCGGTCGAGATGATGATGCGCTGGCCGGTGCGAAGGGCGGGCAGCAGGTAGGCGAGAGTTTTTCCGGTGCCTGTGCCGGCCTCGACGATCAGGTGACGGCGTTCCTGGAGCGCGCGCTCGACGGCCTTCGCCATCTCTAGCTGGCCAGGGCGGTACTCATAGGGCAGCGGCGAGCGCGCCAGGATGCCGCCGGGCGAGAAGAACTCGTGCAGCGTGGGCAGAGCGCGGGTTGGGTTGTCGGTGACGGGCATCGGGACCGGGCGCTCTACCCATCATAGTGTTGCTGTCTGGTCCGGTCGCCTGCGCGCGTTGGAGGGGGTACGATGGCAGCTACGCCTTACCTGAGACGCGAGTCTTTGCCGGTTGCGCCGATGAGGCGCTGGTCCTTGGTCAACATCTGGCCCCGGCCACCGTTCATCCATTGGCCAATTATCGGAGCCTTGTCCACTCCCGACCAGCCTTGAACGCCTGCCGCGCGCTTCGCGAGCTTTTTTCTCACCTGGAAGGACCGCCGTGTTGCGGTCATCTTCTCAGTCGCGGCATTGTAAGGATTGACCGGTTTAGGGTTGATGGAGCCACAGTCGATGCGCATTGTTGCCTCACATGAGGGGCAGAGGGCAACTTGCGGGCCAGAATCCCGGACTTTAGGCTCAAAATACTCTCATGTCTCGGCCTAGGCGCTTCAGCCGAAGTCCGGGTCTTTGCCGGCGACGCTCGAGTGGTATTGGTCCTGACTCTGGAGCTGACTGTGCCGCGAGTCGGTCCATTGACCGATCATCAGAGTCTCTTCGGGGGTTGCCGTGTTCCCGATCTCCGATGCGCCTTTCAGCAGTTTCTTGCGGACTTCGGCGGCTTGTTTCGCCGCGGCTGCCCTCTCGGCCTGCGCGGAGGAGTAAATGTCAGCCGCGACAACTGCCAAGGAATTCCTGTGGATGTGCATCAATTTCTCCTGCGAGGCGGACGGGGCACTTGGAGTGCCAGGACTGGGTCTGGAAAGATAAGAGGGAACTCATCTGGCGAGGCAGTGATACAGGCCGTTCCGGTTGACTTTCACGAGGGGACTAAGCATACTTAGTCCATGGCTTATACCGTCCACCAGGCGAAGACCCACTTCTCGCGGCTGCTTAAAGAAGCAGAGGCGGGGCAGGAGGTTGTTGTGATGCGCGGAAAGAAACCAGTGGCGCGGGTTGTGCCGATCAACGAGCCGACTGAGCCCAAACTCCCCTTCCGTCTTCTGGGCGCCTTTGAAGGACAGATCCACTGGGATGAGGACGCATTCGATCCGATGACGGGCGAGGAGTTGAAAGAGTGTGGCTGGGGGTGGATGCTGGACGCTCCGTTGCTCTCGCCAGCCTCTGAGTCCAAAGAGAAATGACCTATCTGCTCGACACGCATACCTTCCTGTGGATTCTGAATACTCCGAAGGCAATTCCCGCTCCTGTCCAAAGCATCTGCAAGAATCGCTCCGCAACCTTGTTGGTTTCCATCGTCACTCCGTGGGAGATGGCAATCAAGAACGCTCTCGGCAAGCTGGATGCTGCTTATGTTCTGAACAACTTTGAGACCTTGTTGGCGCAAGGCGGGTATACCATGCTGGAGACCACGGTCCAGCATGTGATTCGCGGAGGGCGTCTCCCCTCGCACCATCGCGACCCCTTCGACAGGCTGCTGGCCGCCCAGGCGCTGGACTTAAAAGTCCCGCTGCTCAGCCGCGACAAGGTATTTGATTTGTATGGCGTTATGCGAATCTGGGACTGATGCGGCTCCGGGCTTTACGCCGATAAAGAACTCCGCAAGCCGAAAAAAGAGAGAGAACCCGTCTTGACCAAACAAGGGCCTGAACGGTGACAAGGAGACAAGTCTTGGCGAAGTATCGTAGATCGGTAGTGCCCCGAGAGCCTGGCGCCGCGGCGCTTCCGCTGGTGGCCATCGTGGGCCGGCCCAACGTGGGCAAATCCACGCTCTTCAACCGGCTCACCAAGAGCCGCCGATCCATTGTGGGCGACGAGCCAGGCATCACTCGCGACCGCATTTATGGCGAGTACGAGTGGGCAGGGCGCGAGTTCCGCGTGGTGGACACGGGCGGCATCGTGCCCGACGACCCCGATCTGATCCCCACCGAGATCTACAACCAGGCCAAAGTGGCGTTGGATGAGGCTGATGCGCTGGTGCTGGTGGTGGATGCACGGACGGAACTGGCCAGCCCCGACTACGACTTGGTTCGGATGCTGATTCGCGGCGGCAAGCCGGCTTTTCTGGCGGTGAACAAGGTTGAAGGCGAGGCCATGGCACTGGCCGCGGAGAATTTTCGCCAGTTGGGCATTCGCAATGTGTTTCCCATCAGTTCCGAGCACGGGCTGGGGATCGGCGACCTGCTCGACGCCGTTTCCGAATCGATTCCGGCGCCGCCGGAGCCTGTGCCGACCGAGGAAGAACTGCGTGCAGCCCAGGAAGCTGCCCAGGTCGTCGAAGACGCCAGGGCCGAAGAGGCTGAAAGCTCTGAAGGAGGTCCCATCCCTCCAGACTCCGAAGATGAGGTTCGTCCGCTTCATCGCACGCACGGCGAGTTTGAGCAGCACGAGACTTCCGTGGCTATCATCGGGCGACCGAACGTAGGCAAGTCCACGTTGCTGAATGCGCTGACAGGAACCTCACGCGCCATCGTCTCACCCATCGCCGGCACGACGCGCGATGCGGTGGATGAGGTGGTCGAATTTGAAGGCCAGCAGTTGCGATTTGTGGATACGGCGGGCATCCGGCGCAAGGGCAAGACGCACCTGATGGCCGAAAAGATGAGCGTGGTGATGGCGCGACGGCATCTGGAGGCAGCGGATGTGGCTCTGCTGGTGATCGATGCGGTCGATGGAGTGACGGCGGCCGACGCCACCATCGGCGGCTATGCCCATGAGAGCGGACGCAGCGTGATCATCGTGGTCAACAAGTGGGATGTGGTGACGACGGGGCGCACGGACGGCAAGCCGCCTGCCGACCGGGAGATCTTCGAGCAGCAGTTGCGCACGGTGCTTAAATACCTGAACTATGCCCCGGTTGTCTTTCTTTCGGCGCTTGAAGGCACGGGCCCTGAAGCGAAGAAGATGCTCCGCGTGCTGCACGAGGTGGTGGCCGTGGCCGCCGAGCGGCGCAAGCGTGTTTCGACCGGACAGATGAACCGCTTCCTCGACAAGATCGACTTCCAGCGTGCGCCGGTGCCGATGGCAAAGCGCATTCGCATCTTCTACATGACCCAGGCCGCGGTGGCCCCGCCGACTTTTGTGCTCTTCACCGACCGGGAGATCAAGCTGCACTTTTCCTTCGAGCGGTTTCTGGAGAATCAAATCCGTGAGGCCTTCGGCTTCCAGGGAACGCCGATCTGGTTCAAAGTGAAGGCGCGGAATGAAAAGAGTGCCGGCTAGAGATTAGCGTGCTTGGGAATTGAACTAACTCTTGTCGCTATCTTCGGGCAGCAAGGCATGCACGACCAGGGAGACGCCAAGGCTGACGATGATCGCGCGTACCATGAGCCAGTTGTCATAGCTCCAGGAGAGAAACGCCATGGTGATGAAGACGCCGATGGGGTTCACCTCTGAGACGATGGCGCGGAGCCACAGGGGCTTGCGGCCGGTGGGTTGGATGCCGCCGGGCCAGAGCTTGATGCGTAGCCTCGGAAAGAGACGCGGAACGGCGCGCAGATAATCCTGGTAGGGCTGGCCAAGCTGGCGGGAGAGGAAGGCTTCTTCGCCCAGGATCAGCCGCAGCAGAAAAGCCGTGAGGAGAAGCATGGCAAAGAGCGCGCCGGTGGGCGGCATAACAAAGGCCATGGCAGCGAACATGCACCAGGAGCCGAGATAGAGCGGGTTTCGCACGAAGCGATAGGGCCCATCGGCCAGCACAGCGCCGGCCTTCATCTGGCCATGCAGCACCGTAGCGGTCCCCAGCCAGGCTGTGCCCCAGACCCGCAGCACAACGGCCTTGGCGGCGATGACCGCAGCCAGGACGATGACGACCGGAGTGGCGAAAGCGAACCGGAGCAGGCCCATGCGGGTGAGTTCAAAGGCCAGCCAGGCCATCATTGGAATGCGATCCCCAATGCCCCAGGCCTCAATCCAAGGCGCCCAGAACCCAAGGGTCAGGATGACTGTAATGATCGCCACGCGCAGACGAAACTCGATCTTCGTTGCCCCCATCTATCTCTCCCTGTCTGGAGCATGCCACACTGCCGGCCTGACCCAAAACAAGATTACCGGCAGCCAGGAGAGAATGCGCGAGATTCCCGACAAAGGGCCGAAAGAACGGATAGACGGTAGCGCAAAGTGGATGAACCGGAGCGGGAGTAGAATCCAGTTCGGTAACTTGGATAAGAGAGCAAGAAGTTGCGCGTGGGTGGGAGTTCCCGCGTTGGGAGGAAAGCATGAAGAAAGTTCTATCGGTCTTAATTCTTTCGGTTGTGGCTTTGTCGTGGAATCCGCTGGCTGCGGCCCAGGCTGGCTCTGACGCAGCGACTCCGGCCCCCGCCGTCAGCCCTGCTGTCAGTCTCGACAAGCAGTTTCTTGAGGCCGCGCAGAAGGGCGATGCGGCGTCGGTCGCGCAACTGCTCGAAAAGGGCGCAAAGATCGATGCCGTGAGCGACAAGGGCAAATTCACAGCGCTGATTGCCACCGCAGCGATGGGCAAGGTTGAGGTTGTGAAGCTGCTTCTCCAGAAGGGCGCAAAGACCGAAATCAAAGACAGTCGCGGCGACACGGCGCTGCACTATGCGGTAATGGTGTCCAACGTCGCGGAGGTGAAGATGCTGCTGGCAAAGGGCGCCAAACTCGACGTGCAGGAAGAGAGCGGGCTGACACCTCTAATGCTTTCGATCGTCTCCGGCTCGGAAGAGATTGTGAATCTGCTGCTCGATCACGGCGCCAACACCGAACTCAGGGACAAGAACGGCTTCACGGCGCTCATGGCGGCCACCGGCGGCGGGATGATTAACCTGATGGAGTTGTTGATTGATAAGGGCGCACAGGTCAACGCCAAACGCGACGACGGCACGACCGCACTGACGCTTGCGATCAAGAACAACAATAACGAGGCGGTGCAACTGCTGCGGGATCACGGCGCGCAGTAGGCATGCGGGCCTGTTACTCCGTTCGCAGCGACTGCATCGGATCGATGGATGCGGCGCGGCGAGCGGGAATCCAACTGGCTGCAAGAGCAATCAAGATCACCAGAACCGAGCTGCCGGCAAATGTGAGCGGGTCGGTGGGTCTGACGCCATAGAGCAGAGTCGATAGAAGCCGCATGACCGCGAGCGAAGCCAGAAGGCCGATCCCCGTTCCGATTGCGGCCAGCGCCAGCCCGTGGCCCAGCACCAGCCGCAAGATGTCATGGCGCTCGGCGCCCCCGATCCTGGTTCATACTGCACCACCTCGCTAACTTATTGAAAACAGTGATTCCTGATCCTGCGTCGATTGAGTTCGCGGGACACGCGATCCACCCTTAATGTCCCGAACTGCCTGCCGAATCTCTTCTGAATCCAGAATCGCGGCCGAAATTCTCCAGGGTGCACAAGGAACGACTTGTTCTGCACGCAACTTCTCCGACTTGATCATGCGACGTACACTGTTTGCACTTACGCCGAGATATTGTGCGGCCTGTTCCAAAGTCCGATAGCCCTGTGTCTGCTGAGGATCGTAAGGAGGCAGATCGTGTGTGTGTCTCGCCGCGTACACTCTCTTCTCGGTCCAGGTGTGGCCAGCCCCAGTCTTGAAGCCGAGACGATTGAGTGTTGTTGCGATTTGCTCATCGGTATGGCCCCCCGCCATCTGTTTCACTACCTCGATCGCCTCCATGCTTGTGCACCGACTGTGTTGGCCGCTCTTATTCTTCTTGACCTTCAGTTCTGAATGGCGACCTCCTGCCCAATGAATTAGTAATACGACTTCATGGCCGTTCTCATCTACGTCTGCAACAATCTCATGTACCAAGATACGCACGATCCTTTGCTTCAAACGCATATCGCAAGAAGGAGCGTTCCAAACTGCGGGCAAATCCTGAGCAAGGCTGAGCAACACTTCCTTATCAGGCAATGGCGTTAGTCCGTCGGCGGAATCAAACTGTAGAAGCTTGTTATCGAGCTCTCGAACCCTTACCAGAGCCGCGTTCCAGCGTGATTCCAATTCGGAAGCAACCAGGCGGTTCTCCGGATCTATATTTTCGTAGCGCCGCGCCGCAAGCCGTGCTTCGTATCGTGCCTGCTCGACCTCCAGTTCTAGCGTCTTCCGCTGCTCTTGCGTCCGGAGTCGCAGTTGTTCGGCCGCCTCCAGAGCAGCTTCGACCGCATTACCACCGATAGCATCCAGTACTAGTTGCGTGATGGCTTCATCGATTCGAAGTCCGCCAAAAGATATGCACCAGTCTTCTCCATGGTTGATCTGGGCACCCTTGCAGTGGTAACGAGGCACGTTGGAACGAGTGCCACTATAGGAGACTTGCAGCATTCGTCCACAACGTCGGCAGCGGAGCAACCCTGTCACCATGGCCTGGCCACCACGGCCGGCCTTACGCGAGGTTCCCCATTTTAGGTTGGAGTTAGCTCTGATCATCGCCCTATTTGGTTCGTAGTCTTCCCAAGAAATGTAGCCCGGATGATGATCCCGAATCAACACAGTCCAAGAATCCTGCGGTTTATGATGGCCAATCGACTTGCGCGTGCGGCCATCCACAATCTTGGTGCGCGATTCGGTCTTGCCGAATACATAAACCCCGGCATACATGGCATTTTGCAGCATATGATAAATCGTGTTGTAAACGGGAAGCTTCCAGATGACTTGATGACCGGATCCTTCAGCCTTCGCAGGCAGAGATACCTTTTCTCGGCGGAACCAAAGCAGGACCTGACGGATACTGCCTAGCTCAGTCATCTTGGAAAAGACCAGATGAATAGCTTGCTGGATCCTATGGTCTGGATCCATCTCAACCTTGCCGTTTTCGCTCCATACGAAGCCTATTGGAAGATGGAACTTTAGCTCGCCGCGGGCGGCCTTCTGCCGGATCGCTTTCAGGGAGCGTTGCCGCAGCAGATTTAGCTCAAACTCCGACATGGTACCCTTTAGGCCCAGCAAAAGCCGATCATTAATGAAGCTGGGGTCATAGACGCCATCGGGATCAATGACCACCGCGCCGGTCATGCCGCAAAGCTCGATCAAGTGATGCCAGTCGCGCCCGTTGCGCGCAAGACGCGAGGCTTCTATGCAGAAGATCGCACCGACTTCTCCGGTGCAGACTGCGGCCACCAGTTTTTGAAACCCAGGCCGGTCCATAAGGCCGGACCCAGAGCGTCCGAGATCATCATCAATTACGCTGACCTGGACGAAGCCGAGTTCGCGAGCATGATCGACTAACCCATACTGACGTCTCTGACTCTCTCGGTTATGGAGTACCTGGCCGGGACTGGACTGACGAACATAAACAATGGCTTGCCGGCAGAGACGTTCAGCGGTCAGCTTCGAGTTCATCCCCGCCTCCTTCTTCCTGCAGGTTGCTTGCCTGGGCCGCCCCTACCAGAAGTTCCACGAGCGCGAGCGACAGCTCCCGCTGTTTGGAATCTGGTATGACCGTCTTCGGGGCATCGACGAGTTGTAGGTTCAGCTGTAAGTCCAGCGGCTTCGCATGTCGAGTCACGCACTACCTCCCGAGGAGTCTCCTCCATCGAAGGCTTAACGCAATCTGCTGACGAATGCCAAGTATTTAGCAAATTACGCAGCTCGAGCAGAGCTGCGGTGCAAATCATAGGAGGGCCAACCGAAAAGCTGGCGCAGTCTGGACTGAACACCCAGGCAGGCAGGGAACAAATCGTGCTATCCGGAAGTTCACAAAAAACGTGCTCGCCGTGACGGTCTCTCATCCGCCGAAACACCCGCAAAGACTGCCCATGAAGCGGATGCCAACGGTAGTGAACTGTCGCCATCTCAGAGTGATGTGCATCATGTTTCGGGGTCGCAGAGCCATGCGAATACCTATCTCGCGACTGCGCCGGTTCACCGTGAAGGCAACGACGCCATAGAGTCCTATGGCTCCGAGGAAGATTGCCAGCAATCCAAGCCCTCCCACAAAGCCCGCGGCCATCTGGTCGGCCCAGAAGGCCTGCTGCATCAGATAGTGCAAGGTGCGAACCGACACGGGCACGTTGCGGTCCACGCGCTGAATCTCGCCGCGTATCCTCGCTGTCAGTTCCTTCGGATTGCTCTCCGCCTCGACGATGAGCGTTCCATCCTCGCTGGGCATCTGTGCAAACGGAAAGTATATATAGGGCTCCGGCGCTTCATGGATGGTGTTGATCTTTGCGTTCTCGACAATGCCCACGATCTGGCAGGACGTTCCCTCGGTCAGAATCTGCCGCCCCAGGACCTCCTGGCCAGGCCAGAAGCGTTCCGCCATGGTTTGGCTGATCACCACGACTCTCGCAGCCGAAGGATTGTCGCCGGAATTGAATTCGCGCCCCTCGATCAGGCGCGCCCCAATAGTGCGGAAGTAGTTGCCGTCGACCGTGTCGAATTTGATGGGAATGCTGAGCTGCCCTTGCGGCAACTCCACGCCGGGGATCGAAAACCGTTGCGCCATTCCTCCCCCCGAATCGGAGAGCAAGACGCGGCGCGCCAGAGACGCGTGCCGGACGCCCGGCAGCGCCGCCGCCTTCTCCACGACTTGATTGAAGAAGGCCGCACTGCGCTCCGAGTTGTATCCGGCTACTCCAGGGACCAGGTCGAAGAAAATCAGTTGCCTCTGCCGATCGAAGCCGAGAGGGAGTGAGCGGCTGTAGAGCAGGCTTCTCACCACCAGCCCCGACGCAGTCAACAACACCACCGAGAGCGCAATCTCACCCAGCACCAGCGCATTGCGCATCGTCCATCGCCGCGCACCGCGCACTGAGCCCGTTCCTTCGCCCTTGAGCGCCGAGACCAAACTCGTCTTGGAAGCCTGAATTGCGGGCGCGAATCCAAAGACCAGAACCGCCAGAAGAGTGACGGCCGCCGTAAAGGCAAGGACGGATGCGTCGAGGTGCAGATCGAGACCAAGTTCAAATTCGGCCGGAGGCATCAGGGCCGGTTCCAACCGGAGAAGTGCAGTTGCCAGAAGCAGACCAAGGGCCGCGCCCAGCGAAGCAAGCAGCAAGCTCATCGGTGAGCAGTTTGCGCATCAAGCGCAGCCGTCCCGCGCCCAGAGCCAGCCGCATGGCAACCTCCTTCCGTCGTGCGTCGGAACGGGCCAGAACTAGTCCGGCCACATTGGCACAGCAGATCAGCAGAACCAACCCGACGGCCGTCATCAGGATCAGCGTGGGAGCCATCGCTTCGCGCAGGCGCTCACGCTCGGAAACCAGGGAAACGCTTCTCGCTTTGTCGGCGGCAGGATAATCCAGTGCAAGGCGGCGTGCCAAAGTATCAAGCTCAACGTTGGCCTCTGCCGCGGTTGCACCGGGCCGCAAACGCCCGAGCAACTCAAACTCGCGGCTCTTTCGGTTGGCGATTTCTTCGCTTGGATATTCGGTCGCGATGGGAATCCACAAGTCCGTAGGAACCCCGCGCTGAAGGCCGCGAAAACCCGGCGGCGCAATGGCAAGTACGGTGTAACCGCGGCCCGTAAGCCATATCTGCTTCCCCACCAGCGACGGATCGGTATTGAAAACCCGGCGCCAGAGCGAGTCGCTGATTACGACTTTCGGTTCACCGTCTGACGGGGACTCCGCGGAGAAGACGCGGCCGAGCTGGGCGTCGATCCCAAGGACCGCGAAATAGTTGGGAGAAACGACGTCGTCCAGTACTAAATGCGATTCCGCGCCCATACGAAGTGTCTTTGCACGGCGATTGTAGGCGAGAATCCCTTGAAACGATTTGCTTTGTCCAGAATAGTCCAGGTAATCCGGATAGGAAAAATTGATCTCCTCGCCCTGCGGCGCCGTGGAGATCAGCCTGGCCAGCCGATCCGGCTCTTTGGCTGGCCAGGAACGCAACAGGGCAGCCTGCGCAACCGTGAAGACCGCCGTATTCGCTCCGATTCCGAGTGCAAGAGTGAGGACAGCGACGGCGGTATAGCCGGGATTCCGGCATAGAATACGCAGGCCAAATCGAGTGTCTTGCCAGAGCGTTTCCAGCCAGGGCAGCGTGCGCCGCTCGCGATAAGCCTGACACGTCTGTTCCACGCCGCCCAGGCGAATGAGGGCCTGGCGCCGGGCTTCATCGGGACTGAGGCCGGCGCGAATACCGTCCTCGGTGTGCACCGCTACGTGGCTTTCGAGTTAGGCGGAGAGGTCTTCGTTATCTCGTTGTGCGCCGATCATGCCGCGCAGGCGAATCCACAACGCTCTGAGCTTTCGCATCGTCTCTCCTATTCCCAACGCAATGCGACCATGGGGTCTATCCGCATTGCGGCGCGTGCTGGAATCAGCGTTGCCGCCAGAGCCACGAGCGCCAGCAGCAGCGTGACTGCGACGAAGCTGGTTGGATCGTGCGGCTGCACATTGAAGAGCAGGCTCTTCAACACTTGCGCCGTAGCCAGTGCCGCGCCCAAACCCAAAACTCCGCCCAACACGATCAGCCGCACGCCCTCCCCGGCGACCAGCCGCAGAATGTCGAGCCTGCTCGCGCCGAGCGCCATGCGTACGCCGATCTCCTGAGTGCGCTGCGCGGCCAGGAACGAGACGACACCATAAAGCCCGATCACCGCCATGAGCAGCCCGCAAAAAGCGAAGAAGCCGAGCAGGGCAGTCTCGAAGCGCGGACGGTCGGCCAGCTTACTGACCTGCTCATTCAGGGTTTCAATCTCCACCGGAACCGTGGGGTCGATCCCTGCAATCTGCGACCGCACCCATGGGGCCACGGACTTTGGCGACAGAATTGAGCTTATGATTATCAGAGGGGCCGCGCCGCTCATCACCTCACCCACCGGCCCACGCCCACCCCAGTCTTGAGGGACATTGCGACGGAGAAAGTATATCTCCGGTTCGTCCAGCTCCGCGAGTCCGCCATTCTTCACGTTATCCGCCACGCCCGCAACCGTAAACCACATTCCGTCACGAACCCTCTGGATGCGCTTGCCCACGGGATCCTCGCCCGGAAACATCCTTACCGCCATCAGCCTGCTCAACACCACCCGATATTCGCTGCCCGTTCGATCTTCCTCGGCAAAGCTGCGCCCTCGAATGATGGGGATATTCAACGCATCGAAATAGTCGGGCGTGACTCCACGGCAAATTACAGAGCCGCCCGTTCCCTCCGGCGCATGGGATTTCCCTTCGGCAGCCAAGCCCGCGAACCGTTCATCGTCGTGCCAGCCGCCCGGAGGCAACGAATCGCTGAAACTTACCGTGCGAATTCCTGGAACCCGTTTGAGCTCCGTTTCCGCTCGAAGATAGAAGTCCATCTTCTTTTGGCCTGTGTCATAGCGGAAACCAGGCAGGGCAATCCGCGCCGTCAGCACTCCGTGGGTTTGCATGCCCAGGCTTTGTTCTTCCATGTTCTGAAAGCTCTTGAGTAGCAGCGCCGAGCCCGAGAGCAGAATCATGCTGATTGCGATTTGCCCCACTACCAAAGCCCGCCGCAGCACAATGCGTTTGCGGGATTTTCCGGCGCGCGCGGCCAACGCTGCGGCGCGGGGCGTTTGCAGTGCAGGCAGCAGACCGAAGAGCGCTCCACAGAATAGCGATAGCAGCACGGTGAACAGCGCGATGCGAAGGTCAAGACTGGCTCTGTTAAGAAACGGAATCCCTGTGGGTGCCAGTGATAGAAAAACAAGCAGCAACCCCTTCGCCAGAATTAATCCTCCTGCTGCTCCCGCAAACGAGAGCAGTCCAGCCTCGGTGAGTGTCTGCCTGATTAGTCGTCCCCTACTTGCGCCCAGCGCCGAGCGCACCGCCAGTTCCCGTTCCCGCGCCTCACCACGCGCCATCATCATGCTGGCCACGTTTGCGCAGGCAATCAGCAGCACGGCAAGTACCGAACCCAGCAGTACCCAGGCAGTCAACTGCACATCCTTTGTCTCCCGGTCGCGCAGCGAACGAACACTCAAGTGGAAGTCCTTGCGAATTTGCGCTGGAATTATGGTGTCTCGCGTATGCGCAAACAGCGGCTCCAACTCCGCCTTCGCCTGTGCGATGCTTATTCCCGGCCGGAGCAGGGCAAAGGTGCGCATTGGATGGCCGAGACCGCCCTCGTGCCCCTCTGCGCGCTCCTTTCCTTCGTCGAGAGCGAAGGGCAGGATCACATCGGCTGCCTGTAATGTTGGCAATTCAAACCCCTTGGGCAGCACACCAACCATACGGGCCGGACTACCATCTACGTCGATCATCCGATTGAGTACGCCTGGATCGCGGTTAAAATGGTCCAGCCACAATCCATACGAGATCAGCGCGACGCGCGGGCCATTGGGCCGGTCTTCTTCCGGCAGAAAGTTCCGCCCCAGCACAGGCGAGATCCCAAGCATGGGTAGAAAGCCGGCTTGTGCATGGATGCAGTTGAGCTGTGCCGGATTGGTTTCGACCAGATCGCATGCATGAGGAAGCGCCTCCTGCGAGGCAAAAGCCTCAAACGGCTTCTGGCTGTCGCGCCACGCGTAAAAGAAACCGCCCAGCGTGAACTCCTGCCGTTCGAGCGATTGCACCAGCCCTACCGAGACGATTCGGTCGTCGTGCGCATAGGGCAGGCTGCGGAAGAGAATCCGGTCCACCACGCTGAAGACCGCTGTCGTCGCGCCGATGCCCAGCGCCAGCGTGCCAATGACGGTGACCGTAAAGACAGGATTGCGGCGGAATCCGCGCAACGCATAGCGCACGTCCCGGAGCACGCTCTCCAGCCATGGCAGCGTGCGGCCCTCTCGATAAGCCTGCCGCGTCTGTTCCGCGCCGCCCAACGCAATGAGGGCCTGGCGGCGGGCTTCTTCGGGGCTGAGGCCCGCGCGGATGCCGTCGTCGGTGTGCATGGCGACGTGGCCTTCCAGTTCGGCGGCGAAGTCCTCATCGTTGCCGCGCGAGCCGACCATGCCGTGAAGGCGAATCCACAACGCTCTGAGCTTGCGCGGTCCCATCGTTTCAGGCCTCCTCTGCCGGAGCGAGGAAGAGCGCCAAAATTGCGGTAGTCTGCTCCCACTCTGCCGCGGCTTTTTTCACCTGGCGCTGGCCAGCCTTGGTCAGCTCATAGATTTTTGCCCGGCGATTGTTCTCCGAGAGGCCCCAGTGAGAGCGGATGAAGCCTTCTTGTTCGAGTTTGAGCAGCGCCGGATAGAGCGTGCCATAGTTCAACTGCAACCGGTCGCCGCTGGTCTGCTCGATGCGCCGCGCCAGGCCATAGCCGTGCTGCGGCCCCATGGATTCCAGCGTCCTAAGCGCCATCAGCGCCAGCGTTCCCTGCCAAACGTCGGATTTCTCGCCCATCGCCCACTCCTCTTGCTAACCAATAGGAGAAGTGTACTCGCCCCTCTATGGGAATGCAATAGGAAAGGATTGGCCTTCCGGTTGCGTCAAGCTGGCCGGGCGCTCCTTATGGTAGGCTGGCGCATGAAGGCGGGCTGCCGCCTCAGTCCGGAGGATCTCCCCATGCTTCTGCGCACGTTTGTCGCGGCCTCCGTCGCCGCTTTTGCAGTGCCCCTGGCCGCGCAAGGCGCAGCGGCACAAGCAGATCTGGCCGCGTCCGTCGAGCGCCAGTTGCCCGCACTTACTGAGACTTATAAGCATCTGCACCGCAACCCGGAGCTCTCTCGCCATGAGGAGCAGACGTCAGTTTTTCTGGCGGGTGAATTGCGCAAGGCTGGCTACACGGTCACCGAGCATGTGGGCAAATACGAAGATGGCGTGCAGGCCTTCGGCGTGGTCGCGGTGCTTGAGAATGGCTCCGGGCCGCGCCTCTTGATTCGCACCGACATGGATGCGCTGCCGGTGGAGGAGAAGACCGGCCTGGAGTACGCCAGCACGGTGAAGTCTACAAATGCGCAAGGTCAGCAAGTGAGTGTGATGCACGCCTGCGGCCACGACCTGCACATGACCGTGCTCATCGGCGTGGCGCGTGAGATGGCCGAGCGCAAGAGCCAGTGGCACGGAACGCTGGTGCTCATCGGTCAGCCCGCAGAGGAAGTCGTGCAGGGGGCTTCCGCTCTGCTCGCAGATGATCTTTACGCCCGCTTCGGGCGCCCGGACTTCGTCCTCTCGGAGCACGACGATCCGGCTCATGCGGCGGGTACCGTTGCACTGAAGGGCGGGCCCCTGCTGGCCAGTGCGACCACAATCAATGTAACGATTCGCGGCGTTGGCGGGCACGGCTCCGCACCGCAGGCCGGCAAAGATCCGATCGTGCTGGCCGCCGAGTTTGTGCTCGTGGCTCAGACCATCGTCAGCCGCCAGATCGATCCGCAGCAGCCGGCAGTGCTCACGGTGGGCACCATTCACGGTGGGACGAAGAACAACATTATTCCGGACGAGGTAACGATGGGGCTGACGCTGCGGACTTACTCAGCTGCGGAGCGCGACCAGATCGTGGCCGCCGTGCGCCGCACCGCGAATGGACTGGCGGAGGCCTACGGCATCCCCGCCGACCGCATGCCGACGGTGACCCTGGGCGAGAGCACACCTGCTACCTTCAACGATGCCGTGCTTGCCGAGCGATTGCGAGCGGTTGCCGTGTCGGCGCTGGGCGCGGAGCGCGTGGAAGCAGCCGAATCCGTGATGGGTTCGGAGGATGTGGGGCTTTTCTCTCTTGACGGGAGGATTCCCGCAATGATGTTCCGGTTGGGTACGTCTGACGTGGACAAGCTTGCCGCAAGCCGTAAGTCCGGAGTTTCGCTGCCCGGCCTTCACTCGGCTCTCTTCGCACCCGTCTACGCGCCGGCCATCACGACTGGAGTCACAGCAATGACGGCGATGGCTCTCGATCTGCTGAAGTAGGCTTCAGCTTCTACACTAACTACTAATGGCCGGCCCCGAGATCATCACCGACACTATCGCCGCGATCTCAACCCCGCCGGGGCGCGGGGGCATCGGGATCGTGCGCCTGAGCGGCCCCCATGCCGCACCGATCGCCACGCAACTGTTGCGCCTGCGCCACCCTCTCGAACACGCGCGTGCGCGGCTGGCCGATGTGCTGGATGAAGACTCCGCCGGGGATGGCTCGCGTATCGATGGAGCGGTAGTGACGTTTTATGCAGCACCCAACTCCTACACCGCTGAAGACCTGGTTGAGATTGCCGCGCATGGCTCGCCAGTGGTGCTCGAACTGCTGTTGAGGCGCGCACTGCAACTGGGGGCGCGGCTGGCCGAGCCGGGCGAGTTCACCCAGCGGGCTTTTCTCGCCGGAAAGCTGGATCTCACGCAGGCCGAGGCGGTGCGCGACCTGATCGCGGCGCAGACGCTCACTCAGGCCCGGCTGGCCGCCAGCCAGATGGGCGGCGCGCTCAGCAGGCGCGTGGAGCCGGTAAAACACGCGCTGGTGGAACTCGTCGCCCTGCTCGAAGCTGGCATCGATTTTGCCGAGGACGATGTGGATGTAGCTCAGCAATCCGAGATCGCCCGCCGCATCGGCGAGTTGACGCCTCCGCTCACCGCGCTCGAAGCCTCATTCGCCCGCGGGCGTGTTGTGCATGACGGGCTGACGCTGGCCATCGTGGGAAGGCCCAATGCCGGCAAGAGCTCGCTCTTTAACTGTCTAGTCGAGCGTAACCGCGCCATCGTCACCGCGACCCCCGGCACCACACGTGACACAGTTGCCGAGCGGATCTCTCTCGACGGGATTCCGCTGGAACTGGTCGACACGGCAGGCCTGCGCGAAGCCGCCGAGGAAGTGGAGCAGTTGGGGATCGCGCGCAGCCGCGAGGCGTTGGCCGACGCCGCCTTGGTGGTGGTGGTGCTGGACGCAACCGAGCCGCTCAACGAGGAGGAGCGCCTGTTGTTGACTGCCGTCGAAAACCGACCCGCCGTGGTGGCCTTGAATAAATGTGACCTGATTGAGGCTGGCCGGCCTCTGCCCGATTACGCTGATGTGCTGGGTGCCCCATCCTTTCCGCGTTCCGTGCGGAAAGGGTGGGAATCGATACCCTCGGTGGCAACCTCGGCACTGACCGGCGAAGGCATCCCCGCGCTGCGTGAGCGCATTCTTTCTCTGGCCACCGGCGGAGCTGCCGCTGAGCCAGGCATGTTGACCAGCCTTCGCCACCAGCAAGCCATCGCCGCATCTCTCGCGGCCTTGGCTGATGCCGCAAAAGCAAACGCTGCATCCATCCCCCACGAGATGATTCTGCTCGACCTCTACAGAGCGCTGGGAGCGTTGGACTCGTTGACCGGACAGACCACTTCAGACGACATTCTGAACCTCATCTTTTCCACTTTCTGCATTGGAAAGTAACACTGCCTCAAAACTGGGCTACGGCGAAAAATGGCGCACGCGAAGAGTTATCCTTTTCGAGCCTCAGCCACCGCAAGCCATCCTCGGCGCAACTTCTCCTCTGGAATGCTTGAGAGATAAGGCTTGATGTCGAGGATAGGCGTTCCATCGAGCATATCGACGCCGCTCACGTGCAGCGAGCCGCCCTCGCGGCGCAATAACTCAACCACAGTAAGGCCGATCGGGTTGGGGCGGCGCGGGGATCGAGTCGAGAATACGCCGTGCGGGCGATTGTCGGAGGGCGGCGAGGCCATCAAATCGAAACCGTCGGCGCGGTCGAAGGTCCAGAGAACGATAAGGTGAGAGTAGCCTTCTATGTCTGTCAGGCCCAGTTCAAAGGCAGGCAGGATCTTGAGCACGCCCTCTGCCTGGTGTTTGGCGCCCAGGCCTTTGGGAATTGAGCCTGTGTCTTTGAATGGGCTGGTTACGTATCCGATCGGCTGTGGGATAAACAGCGGCATAAGTACCTCCGCTCTTCATATTAGCTGTGAGCGCCAGATGCGCTCTGTCCAATCACATTCCAATAAAGATAACTCCCACTTCGTCATTGCAAAATAACTCTGCCGGTCTTAGAATTCGAGCCATTCGAAGTTGAAAGGAAATTCCCCGTGAATCCATTTCTGCTCAAGAACCTTCCTCTGGTGGCGGCGTGCCTGCTGGCTGGGATTCCGTATCTGCTTGCGCTTTTGAACCTGCGTCGCAGGTCGATGGTGAAGAGACGGGCCCTTATGAATCTTCTCTCTGACCCGTTTATCCTGAATCAGTATATGGACCAATTCCCGGCCAAGAAGGGCCTCAACGATGCCGAGAAGATTGCAGACGATTCTTTCAAAACTTATTACAGCCGGTTTGAGTATCTCTCTGCGCTAATCCTGAGTCTCCTGACCGTATCCGCCGCACTCTTGTTCATTTTGGTCCGGATAGGTTTTCCGCCGCCATTTCTCGGAACCGCCGCCATCGCATTTGTCCAGCACGCCGCGTGGGGCGGCACAGTGCTGTGGGCGTTGATGGGAAGCTATCTATGGAATTGCTACGACCTCATTCACCGAACGGCTAACTTCAATCTTCCTCCCGATGCATTCGCCAGAATGTGGCTGAAATTCTGGGTCGCCGCCGCCGTCGCATCCGTAATTTCGCGTGAACCCGTGGATTCCTTGCAACCGGCTCTGGGCTTTGCAATCGGACTCCTTTCAATTCCCGTTCTATTTGAAGCCATGGCCGACAAGGCGAGCAAATATTTCAAGATAAAGACGACCGAGGGAGATATAACAACCAAGATTGCAGTTTTGCAAGGAGCTACTCCCGATGTGATCGATACGCTGAGCGATCTCGACATTCAAAGCACCGTGCAATTGGCATACTGCGATCCGATCACCGTGATCGTCAGGACCAATCTGGCATGGGTCGTCATCATCGATCTGATCGATCAGGCGTTGCTGTTCAACTATCTCGGCTCCGAGGTCGCAAAGATCCGCAGCGGAGGCTACCGGGGCTGCATTGAAGTTGCTACCATCGGCGCGAACCTGAATGGTGACGCCAGACAGAAGCTGGTGGGATCGGCCAGTCTCAGCAACTTCGCGACATTGCTCGGGTGGCAGGAGCCCAAGGCACTGGATCTGGTTCAGACGCTCTACACCGACGCGCAGGTCAATCTCATCTGGGATCTCTTTGGCGGCAACTACAGAATCAGAGAGAAGAGTAGCGTGCCGGATACCGAGAACGACGAACCCGACGTCATGATCGTGCAGCTGGTCCAATCGGCGGAAGGGCCTGTCGACGCGGAAGGGCAAGCCGGCGCGACAACACAGAAACCTGCGAAAACGATTGTGCAGCCCTCCAACCCTATAGATATGCCCTCTGACACGACTGAAACAGCGCCGGAAAACGGCACTGGTGCGCTCAGACTGCCGGATGCGAAAGGATGAACTGGTCTGGCGCTTGCCCGGAAACTTGTTTTTATTGGTTGCTACGCGCGGCGGGAACTACCGGGGGGCGTCGGGGAGGCGAAAGTCGATGCCCGCATCCTGATTCACCTTCGCGGTAGCGGACAGGTCGAGCTGGTCCGTCGGGATCTCGCGGCGTTTGCTGTCGCCGACAAAGAGTGTGGCGCGGGTCAAAATGTAGTTGTGAATCTGTTCAGCCGGGCGGCCATCCTTGAAGACGATCGTGACGGCCTCTTCGCTCTCGCGGGTTGGCGATAGAATCGAGAGATCGGCGGAGGGCTGGTAGGGGCTGCGAGGCGCAGGCTGACCCTCCTCGCCGGGCTGTGCATCGTATCCCCCAGTAACCCCGGCGGTGGTTTGGTCCGGCACTGCCGCGGAATCGTCAGTGCTGGTGGTGTCAGCATAGGCAAGGGGGTAGGGGCCTATCGATTCCGGATAGGCGTACGGAACTGCAACACCATAGGGTGAGATATACGGTCTTCGATGGCGCCTGCCCTCAAGGTCGCCTGGATGAGCGCTGGAGTTGCCGCCACCCCCTCTGTGCGAGGCACTGGTCATTGCCATAAGCCTGCCGCCGGCAGAGCTGGGCGAGCCTGCCTGCCGATTCAGACCTGGACCACCGAATGCTCTGGGAGCGGGGGCGCTGAAGCTTCTGTGCGATGCCTGCGCTGAGTGACCGGACGAGCCCCCGTGAGCTGTGGACCGCTGGGCGCAGACGGGAAGCGCAAGCCCGACGATCACCAGCGCGACTGCGGCCAGACGCTTCATGAAGACATAGTACGCCTGTTTTCAAATTGCGGGTAGGCGGCGACCGGGGCGTTCAAGCAATTAAGTAAACGGAGATTCGGGCGCGAAGATGTGTTTGGCTTGGGCTGATTTCGTTGTATCTTATTCAGCCGATTGCCTGTACGACCGCGGCTGCGCAAACCTCTGCCAAGCGCCCGACGCCTACCCGAATCTGTTCCGGTGAGGCGTTGGAAAAGTTCAGGCGCATGAACCGCTGACCGGGAGCGTCTGAGAAGAAATCCTGCCCAGGCACAAAGAGAACCTTGCGCGTGAAGGCCTCGCGCATGAGCTCGTTCGTGTTCACTCCCTGGGGACAGGTGACCCACAGGAACATCCCCCCCTCGGGATGCGTCCACGTGAATCCCGTCGGCATGGTCTCGCGCAAGGTGGCGTCCATGATCTTGAAGCGTTCCCCGTAGGAACGCCGGATCAGCTCGATATGACGATCGCTGTCGAAGTCGGCGAGGTAGCGATGAACGATCCGCTGGTCCAGGCTCGATGTGTGCAGATCAGCAGCCTGCTTGGCGATGGTCAGCTTGGCGCGGATCTCGTCGGACGCAACCGCCCAGCCGACCCTGAGTCCAGGCGCGACGGTCTTTGAGACGGTGCTGAGATAGATGACAATGCCCTCGGTATCCAGCGCCTTGATCGGAAAAATGCTCTTGCCTGCGTAGCGCAAGGCCCCGTAGGGATCGTCCTCCAGGACAATCAGACCGTAGCGCGCCGCGATCGAATAAAGCGTCTTCCGCCGCTCCGCCGTGAGCGTTACGCCGGTGGGGTTCTGGAAGTTCGGAATTGTATAGAGGAACTTCGGCTTCTCGCGCTCAATCAGCGCAGGCAGCTCTTCCGGAATCAGTCCTTCCTCATCGGTAGGCACTGAGGTAAAACGAGCCCCGTAGGTCTGAAAGGCCTGAATGGCGGCCATATAAGTAGGGCTCTCGGTGAGGACGTAATCCCCCGCATCGAGAAAGATCTTTCCCGTCAGATCGAGCGGCTGCTGCGACCCGGTCATGATGAGGATATCGTCGGCGCAGCAATCGATCCCTCGTCTGCGGGACTCCGCCGCGAAGGTCTCACGCAGTGCGGCGAGTCCCTCGCTGGGGCTGTACTGGAGGGCAGCGACGCCGGTTTCGCTGAGGACGCGCTCGGTGGCGCGGAGGATGTCGTCAACAGGAAAAAGCTCGGGCGCGGGAAGTCCGCCGGCGAAGGAGATAATCTCCGGCTGCTCGGTGACCTTGAGAATCTCGCGAATCGTCGAGGTGCGCACACTCTCCATCCTGCGCGCGAACCTGATTGTCATGCTTTTGCCCTCCCAGGGCTTTTCCCAGCCCGTCTCCCGGCATCTCCACGCCGATCCATATCGAATTAGCCAGTTTAACAAAACCGTCGTTTTTGGCCACGCCTGCGCAGGCTGTTGAAAGACTCTGAACCCTGTTATTGCTCTGCCACGAGCGTACGGCCTGGGACAAAGGAATGTGTGGAAAAAGACAAGAGCCAGACGGCGATCTAGAGCTGCGCGCTGGCTCGTCTCCGGCAGCTTCCCGGTGGTTTCAGGCACCATGAAAGTAGTTCACGCGGAGAGCATTTTACTCATCTGGGAACGTGCACCGCATGCGGGCAGCGTGTGTATATGGTGGCGGGAGGCAGGATCGAACTGCCGACCTACGGGTTATGAATCCGTCGCTCTAACCATCTGAGCTACCCCGCCGAAAAATCGGGAGGCTCAAGCCGCAAAGGCCCGGCCGGAGAGCGGGCTGATGCTTGATCCGCGCACGACTCCCCTTTTCGATGATACGGGCGGCTGGATTGGAGGTCAAACCCGATTTGGGTCCAGCAGGCTGCGGGTTCACCAAAAAGCAGGAATCGCGGACAAACTCTGGCGCGCCGCTCGTGTAAACTCGGCTGCATGACTGCCTTTCGTGTTGCCGGAGTGATTCCGGCCCGGCTCAGTTCCACGAGGCTCAGCCGCAAGGTGCTGCGCGTGATTGCTGGCCGCCCCATGGTCGAGTGGGTGTGGCTTGCTGCAACAGGCAGCGGGCTGATGGATTTTGTGGTCGTGGCCACCGACTCGGATGAGGTGGCCAGCGTCTGCCAGGAGCGTGGGATTCCCGCAATGTTCACCTCGGCGACGTGCCCCAGCGGGTCAGACAGGGTAAGAGAGGTGGCCCGCGTGATCGATGCCGACATCTACGTCAACATCCAGGGCGATGAGCCGCTGCTGACGCCGGAGTTCTTTCCCCCGATGCTGGCCTTGCTTGAGCGGCCCGAGGTTGACGTGGCCACGCTGGCCGTTCGCTGCCCTCCCGAGGAGATCGCCGACCCCAACGCCGTCAAGGTGGTCACGGCCCTGGACGGCCGGGCTCTCTATTTTTCGCGATCGACGATTCCCTTCGACCGCGACGGCTGTCGCGGGCGCGAGCAAGTCCGCGGCGGCTCTGGCGGGCGCGAGCCAGTCCGCGGCGGCTCTGGCGGGCGCGAGCCAGTCCGCGATGAGGCGGAATTTAGCGGCTATCGCAAGCATCTGGGGATTTACGCCTATCGCAAGGCCGCGCTGGAGAGGTTTGCGGAGCTTGAGCCTTCGCCGCTGGAACTGGTCGAGCGGCTGGAGCAGTTGCGGTTGTTGGAGAATGGGATTGCGCTGTATGTGGCCACGGCGCCGAGAGACACGATCGGGGTCGACACGGAGGAGGATTTGCTGCGGGCCGAGGCGGTGCTGAAGGGGCGCGCGGTGCGAAGTGGGGAGTAGCGCCGACCCCAAGATCTCGAAACCGAATTCTGCTGCTCCCGGATTTGATTTGCGGCGTTCGGAAAATCGGAATTGCACGCAAGAACCGGGTAGCCTGCCGGCACACTCATCGGCGACCATGGTTCTCATGAGTGGGAAGACTGAATTCGCGGAGACCGGCGTCGCACGAGCGAGCCAATACTTGTCAGAAAAAACAGCGGCGGCGACTGAAGCCGAGGCCGCTTGGAAACAGGTCCTCAGCCGCGATCCCAAGGCCACATCTTTCTATGCAGTCACGACCACCGGCGTCTTTTGCAGGCCTGGTTGCGCAAGCCGGCGGCCGCTGAGGACCAATGTTCGCTTCTTTCGTTCAGCCGAAGAGGCGCGGGCGGCAGGCTTTCGTCCCTGCAAGCGCTGCACGCCTGAAGGGGATGGGCGAGGCATTCCTTTGGAGAAGATTCGCGCGCACATTGAGGCTCATTTTGACCGGCCAGTTCCGTTGACGGAGTTGGGGAGGCTTGTCGATCTGAGTCCATTCACGGTGCAACGGCTCTTTAAGAAATTGTTCGGCGTAAGCCCGTTGCAGTATCAGCGGGCACTGCGCGCGGCATCACTGCGCGGCGCGCTCAAACAAGGAGACTCTGTGACCAACGCCATCTACAACGCGGGATTCGGTTCGTCCAGCCGTGGCTACGAAGGCGCACAACTGGGCATGACGCCCGCACGGTTTGCCAAGGGTGGCAGCGGCGAGCAGATTGGCTATACCTCGGCTCGCACTCCCTTCGGCTGGATGACCGTGGGTGCGACGGAACGTGGTCTTTGCTGGCTTGCGCTTGGGGCTTCAACGGCCGAGGCGGAGGCCAGCCTGCGCGAGGAGTTTCCGTTGGCGAGCTTACGGCGCGATCCATCGCTCAAGGGCATGGTTGAGGCGGCGCTGCGCGTGGTCTGCGGTCAGACAAACTCAACAGAAAAGTCGGCCCCACCGCAGGTGGATCTGCGTGGAACGGCCTTTCAACTGCGCGTTTGGCAGGCGTTGCGTGCGATTCCGCGCGGCGAGACGCGGAGCTACAGCCAGTTGGCCCACGAACTGGGCAACCCCAACGCCACACGCGCCGTGGCTCGGGCCTGCGCAACCAACCGCGTGGCGCTGGTTGTCCCGTGCCATCGCGTTGTTGGCTCCAGCGGTTCGCTGACTGGCTATCGCTGGGGCGTCGAACGCAAGCGGATGCTACTGGAGGCGGAGGGCGGCGCCGGTTCGCCGAGTTGACGACGTACCGACTTCCCAACCTCTATACTTCCTCCATGCTCACCATTGGCTCCCACCCGGCGTGGCATCCGGTCTTCGAGACGCTGGCCTACGTGGCGGGCTTTGGCATCTTCCGGCGGGCTCGCGCTCGTCAAGGGGACGTGGTTGCTGAGCCGCAGCGCTGGACTGTGCTGGCCGCAGCTGCCGTTGGAGCTTTGGTTGGCAGCCGCTTGCTGGGACTGGCCGAGCATTGGCCAACAGTCGAGGCGGCGTGGCGGGCAGGCCGGATACTGGCGCTCCTCTTCTCGCCCGGCGGCAAGACCATCGTCGGAGGCCTGCTTGGCGGCTGGCTGGGCGTCGAGATCGCGAAGAAGCTGAACGGAATCAACCATCGGACGGGAGATCTATTTGCGCTGCCATTGTGCGTGGGAATCGCCGTGGGCCGCATCGGCTGCCTGATTGCCGGTCTCGCCGACGATACCTATGGAAAGCCCACCAATCTGCCCTGGGCCGTCGATTTGGGTGACTGTATCGGCCGCCATCCCGTGCAAATCTACGAGATTGTATTTCTTGTTTTGCTAGGGGTTGCTGTAAGCACGAAGAGAAAGCTCCCCAACGGCGCGCGCTTCCGCATCTTTCTCGGCAGTTACCTTGCCTGGCGCGTTGTGATCGACTTTCTCAAGCCTCAGCCACTCATTCATGGGCTGAATCTGATTCAATGGTCGTGTCTGGCTGCACTTGCAGTCCTGGCCGTGGAGTGGCTGTGTGGCAGAGGAGAGCTTGATGAGCAAACCGCTGGTTGACCGAATTCCTTTCGCCAAGATCGTAACTGTGCTGGCTGTCGTCTTTGGCATTGCGCTGGGTATGTGCGGACTGACCGCAGTCTTGTCATCACGCGCTATGGGTGGCAATGGCGGCGCCCTAAGATCCATCCAGATGTTCGTGATCTCCATGGGGGTGGTCGAACTGATTGCCCTGCTGTTATCCGCTGCGGGCCTATTCTTAACGGTTATCGCATGGGTTGTGCTGGCGGCGCTGGGCAGCCTCAGCCGCAAGGGGTCGGAGCCGCAGCGACTCTTCGACGACTCCGATGACGAGAAGAAATCGGGTTAGGCTGAGCGCTCAAAGTACCAATTCAAGGAATACAATGCCAACATGTTCGGACGGAAGCTACTGACGCTGGCTTGCGCGGTTGGGATTCTGGCCTTCGGGGCGTGCTTTGGGACGCTCGACAGGCCTTCGCCTCCTCCGCCGCTGGCTCCGCGCCTCGACTTGCATGGCATCAAAAGCATCGAGGTCGTGGTGAAGAATGTCTCCGAATCGCACCACCTCGATCCATCCGACCTGGCTCAGACCGTTGCAAAAAGAATTAACTGGCGGACCGAGCAGACCGGCGTTACCGCCGACGTTCCGCAGGAAGGTAGAGCAGGGGATGGGGTCCTGGAAATTAAGGTTCTCAGTGAGAGCGCGACGCCGATTCCCCCTCCGTCCGCATCCCGCGTTCAATGGTGGTCAATCATGGTCAATACCTCGGCAACGCTGACAAAAGCGGATGGGCATGTGATCTGGCGTGAGACGAACTTCAGCAATCAGCTGTCCAGCGGATTTACCGCGAAAGATGTTGAGCAACTGTGGAAGAAGCCCGCCTTGCGGGATTGGCTGCCAATCGAACTGAGCAACAGGCTGGTCTATCGTATGTTCTACGCGAAGTGACGGAAGAAGCGTGCCATCGCCGCCGCTTCAAAACTCCAAGCAGGTCAAGCCTTAGGAAGGCATACCGATGACAGAGAAGCTTCGGCCTTATCTCTACTATGACGTAGCGATCTCCATCTGTTCCACATGTTATCGCCGCGTTGACGCGAAGATCGTCTTCGAGGATGGCAAGGTCTGGATGCTGAAGCGGTGTCCGCAGCACGGGCACGCGCGAGTGCTGGTCGCCGATGATGTGGACTATTACCGCCGGTCGCGCGAGGTCTTCATCAAGTCGCCTGAGCAGCCCATGGACTACAACACGCCGGTGAAGTGGGGTTGCCCGTACGATTGCGGGTTGTGTTCGGACCACGAGCAGCATAGCTGCCTGACGCTGGTGGAGATTTGCGATGCCTGCAACCTGACATGCCCGATCTGCTACGCAGGAAGCGGACAGCACAGAACGGAGTTCCGCACGTTGGAGCAGATTGCGGCGATGCTGGACTGTGTGGTGCGTAACGAAAAGGAGCCGGACGTGGTGCAGATCTCCGGCGGCGAGCCGACGCTCCATCCGGAGTTCTTTCGCGTGCTGGAGATGTGCAAGGAGCGGCCAATCCGGCACCTGATGGTCAATACGAATGGGATTCGTATTGCCCAGGATGAGGAGTTTGCCAGGCGGCTTGCGGACTTCATGCCGCAGTTCGAGGTTTACCTGCAATTCGACTCGCTCGAACGCGATCCGCTGATGCAGTTGCGCGGGGCGGACTTGCGGTCGATTCGCGAAAAGGCGCTGGAGCGGCTCAACAGGCTGGGCATCTCGACGACGCTGGTGGTCACGGTGGAACGCGGCGTGAACGATGGAGAGCTGGGCGCGATCATCGACTTTGCGCTGACGCAGCCAGCGGTTCGCGGAGTTACTTTTCAGCCGGTGCAGCAGGCCGGGCGCGTGCAGGGCTTCGACTCGGCGCAACACAGACTCACGCTCACCGAGGTGCGGCGGCGGATTCTGGAGCAGACGGATGTCTTTCGGCCCGAGGATCTGATTCCAGTCCCGTGCCACCCGGATGCGCTGGCGATGGCCTATGCGCTGAAGCTTGGATCGAAGATGGTTCCACTCACCGGCATGGTGCCGCCTGACGTGCTCATCAATGGCGCGAAGAACACCATTGTTTATGAGCAGGAGCCGGGGCTGCGCGAGCATCTCTTCAAGCTCTTCGCCACCAACCACTCGCCTGCCTCGCAAGCTTCGACCTTACGCGAGTTGCTCTGCTGCCTGCCCAAGGTGCTCATCCCCAAAGATCTCGGTTACAAAAATCTATTTCGCATTCTCATCGTGCAGTTCATCGACGCCGAGGCCTTTGACGTGCGCAGCGTGAAGAAGAGCTGCATCCACATCGCCCATCCGGACGGCAAACGGCTGATTCCCTTCGATACGTTCAACATGTTCTATCGGGGAGATCTGGAAACGACGCGGCTTGCAGGGTTGCGGCGCGAGGAGATGACGCCGGTAGGGATTTAACGGCGAGCTGACGCCGATTGCGCTCTAGCTTTGCTTGCTTGCGACCGCCAGCAAGGTTTGAAACTGTGGAGTCTCCGGCTCTTTGTGGACGATTGAAGTTTGGACCTGCGTGAATCCTGTTCGCTCGAGCATTGCTTCAATTTCCGACTCGCTGAAGCCGAGCCATTCGTCGGCGTAGAGTTCGCGCGCTTCTTCAAAGCGGTGCTTTACGAGATCGAGAATGACGATGCGCCCGCCGGGGGCGAGAATTCTCCACGCCTCCTGAACGGCGCGCTCCGGGTGAAGGGCATGATGGAGCGATTGCGAGAAGAAGACCAGATCGACCTGGCCATCTTCGATGGGAACTTCCTCCATGTCGCCCAGGCGGTACTCCACATTTTCGATTCCATGGCGAAGGGCCTGCTCGCGTGCAACCTCGATCATCTTGGCGGAGGTGTCAACGGCAATGACTTTTGTGGCTCGTTCGGCCAGCAGCAGCGCAAAGGCTCCTTCGCCGGAGCCCAGATCGGCAATGACCATGGGCGGCATGAGCCGAAGCAGCGCCTTAGCCAAGCCCTTCCATGATTTTCCGGGAACATAATCCTTGCCTAGCCGCCCTGCGACCGAGTCAAAGAAGGCGCGCATCTTGTCTTGTCTCTTCTTAAGAACGCGCCGCGCGGCTGCCTGATCGTTGGCGGATTCAGGAATCTCCAGCTGTGCCTGGGCCAGCAGGCCGGCGACAATCGAGTCCTGTTTCAGGAGGCGGTAAAGACTGCTCTTGCCGGTGCGACGGTCTTCGACTAGCTTGGCCTGCTTCAGTTGAGAGAGGTGGGTGGAGATGGTGCTCTGGCCCATCGCCAGAATCTCCTGCAACTCGGCGACAGAGAGTTCTTCGCTTTCCAAAAGCAGCAGAATGCGGAGCCGGTTGGGATCGGCCAGAACGCGAAGGATTTTTACGATTGACGCCATAGTCGTTTTCTGATACATATCAATATATCACGATGTGACGATATAAGGAGAATCCGAATGACAACTGCAACCCTCGAAATGAAGGATCTGGCCTACAAGGTCGCCGACATGGCGCTGGCCGGCTGGGGCCGCAAGGAGATCACGATCGCCGAGCAGGAGATGCCGGGGCTGATGGCGATCCGCAACAAGCATGCGGCGGCCAAGCCGCTGGCCGGGGTGCGGATCACCGGTTCGCTGCACATGACGATTCAGACGGCTGTGCTGATTGAGACCCTCGTCAGCCTGGGCGCAGAGGTCCGCTGGGCAAGCTGCAACATTTTTTCTACGCAAGACCATGCGGCGGCGGCGATTGCGGCGACCGGAGTTCCGGTCTTTGCCTGGAAGGGCGAGTCACTGGAAGAGTATTGGGATTGCACGCTTCAGGCGCTTAGCCATAATGGCGGCAAGGGGCCCCAGCTGGTGGTGGACGACGGCGGCGACGTGACACTGCTGATTCACAAGGGCTACGAGTTGGAAGAGGGCGACCCGTGGGTGCATGGGGTCTCGTCGAACCACGAAGAGCAGGTCATCAAGGACTTGCTGAAGAAAGTCTATGCCGAGGACCCGAAGCACTGGCACAAGGTTGCCGCCGAGTGGCGCGGCGTTTCAGAGGAGACCACGACCGGCGTGCATCGTTTGTACAAAATGATGGAACAGGGCAAGCTGCTGGTGCCGGCCATCAACGTGAACGATTCCGTCACTAAATCCAAGTTCGACAACTTATACGGCTGCCGCGAATCGCTGGCCGACGGCATCAAGCGGGCAACCGACGTAATGGTGGCGGGCAAGGTAGCGGTGATCTGCGGCTATGGCGATGTGGGCAAGGGTTGCGCGCACTCGCTGCGGGGCATGGGCGCACGGTGCATCGTCACCGAGGTTGACCCCATCAACGCGCTGCAAGCGGCGATGGAGGGCTTCGAGGTGACCACGGTTGAAGACACGCTGGGCCGCGGCGACATCTACGTCACCTGCACCGGCAACACCGACATCATCACCCTCGAACAGATGAAGAAGATGAAGGATCAGGCGATCATCTGCAACATCGGCCACTTCGACAACGAGATTCAGATGGACCGGCTGAACGAGGAACCGGGCGTGACCAAGCTCAACATCAAGCCGCAGGTGGATTTTTACAAGTTTCCCGACGGACACGGGATTTTTGTGCTGGCCGAGGGGCGGCTGGTGAATCTGGGCTGCGCGACCGGGCATCCGAGCTTTGTGATGAGCAACAGCTTCGCCAATCAGACGCTGGCGCAGATCGACCTTTGGGAGAAGAAGGACAGTTACAAGGTCGGCGTCTATGTGCTGCCGAAGAAACTCGATGAGGAAGTTGCGCGGCTGCATCTCGATAAGATCGGCGTGAAGCTGACGACACTGACTCCGAAGCAAGCCGACTATCTCGGCGTGCCGGTCGAAGGGCCTTATAAGGCGGAGAACTACCGGTACTAAGAATAGTGGTCAGTGAACAGTGGACGGTGATCGTTTCTCAGGCCTTCGAGTTGAGGCCTGAGAAACTAGGTTTTCAAGGCAAGATTCAGAGACTTGGGCGCATGGCTTTTCCGCTTAGTTTTTCCTTTGAGTTATTTCCCCCGCGCACGCCGGAGGGCGTGGCGAAGCTGCCGTCCATCATTGGCCAGCTCGCCGCGGTGCGGCCGGACTACTTCTCCATCACTTACGGGGCGGGCGGATCGAACCAGGACGGCACCTATGAGACCTTGTTGGCGGTGGTCAAGCACGCCGGCGTGGAGGCCGCGCCGCATCTTACCTGCGTTGGCTCGACGCGAGAGCACATCGCCGCTCAGCTTGAGCGGTTCAAGCAGGCAGGCGCCACGCGCATTGTCGCTCTGCGTGGAGATCTTCCGGCTACGGCCATGAGCCCCGCCGCGCCGGGCGAGTTTCATTACGCCAGCGAGCTGGTGCGCTTCATCCGCGAGACTCACGGAGACGCCTTCAAGATCGAGGTGGCAGCCTACCCTGAGATGCATCCGCAGGCGTCCAGGCCCGGCGTGGATTTTGAAAACTTTCGCCGCAAGGTAGAGGTCGGCGCCGACGGGGCACTAACTCAGCTCTTCTATAACGCCGATGCTTACTTCGACTTCATGGAACGCTGCGGGAAGGCCGGCATCACGATTCCAGTGGTGCCGGGGATCATGCCTATTACAGGCTGCGCCAATACGCTTCGCTTTTGCTCGGGCTGCGGCGCCGACCTGCCTCGCTGGGTGCGGCTCCGCCTGGAAGAACTCGAAGACGACAAGCCCGCGCTGATGGAGTTCGGCCTGGAAGTGGTGACGCGCCTCTGCGAAACTCTTCTCAAAAACGGCGCACCTGGCTTGCACTTCTACACTGTCAACCAAGCCGGCCCGACACTGCGAGTGTGGAAGAACCTGGGGCTGCCGGAGCCGGTGAACAGCCAACCTGATTAGTTGCGTTTGCGCGGAAAGAGCCGGTGCCAGAGTCGCCATGTGAAGCTATGCAGCAGGTAGGTCTGTTTAGCTTTGAGGGCAGCATAAGAGCGTTCCACATAAACGTCGAACTCAGGGGGCCAGCCAATGGTGGAGCGCCGTTCGGAATAGTCACCCTCTGCCCACTTGGCTACGACCGCCTTGTAGCCCACCACGTGGGTAACGAAGTCGAGCAAACACTGCGGCATCTGCTCTTCGACGATCAGGTAGGCCTTCTTGATGATGATCTTCTCGCGCTCGTCGTTGAGCGGCATGAATATGGTTGTCATCCACAGCATCCACTCTTTCATTTCGCTGTCGAGAATGGGAAAGCTCTGCGTCTTGCCCTGCTTCTTGAGCAGCGAGCGGTAGGCGATGTTTCCCGCCTGCGAGGCGACGTAGAGGGGGCCGTAGAATTCGTTCAGACGCCGGTTGACCAGTTCCAGCTTGTCCTTGCGGCGGGCCAGCATCTGGGCACTCATGAAGGTGGCCAGATAGCCGACAAGCGCGAGAAGGATCGTCAATCCGGCTGCGTTTTGCAGAAGGCTCGAAGAAAAGAACGTCGATGGATCCATTGCTTGTACCTGGCAGCGAGTATAGCGCGCGGAGGGTTGTTGAAGGGCAGGGTCAAACGCTGAAAAGAGAACGACTTTCTACTTCAAGCGGCCAATCTGAAATCAAGGAGGGCGTTTCCTGTTTCTGCTCCCGGGCGGCGAAATTCTGTCGTTCAGCACTCAAGAGACGGACGGAACGGTCTTCGTCGGATGCTTCGCCATACGACTGCAAAGACTGCATGACGTGGATTCCTCTGCGCAGCAGGCTTTTGAGTATGTGCTCACATCCAATTACATACCGCGAGGCGCGTCTTCAAAGCCCTTTTCAGCGCGGTGTGCAATTGAGCCTTTTGGAAGTCTCAGGACTGAGAATAAGAATCGATAGCTTCGCTCACGGCATGTGCGACAGCGCACGGGATATTGGAGTCGAAGCAATCGCAGGAGATCCGGCATCTGGAACCGCGAGGTTCGCAGATTTGTCGATGCGCACCAACCGCACTTCACGGGCTTTCGACGCTCCGACCTGTGCGGTACCCGTTGCGCTTCTCCAAGGGCCGTTTCAATGTTGCTCGCTCTTGCGGCATTTCGCAGTTTCAAGGCCGAAAAAAGACCCGCAAAGTTGCGTCGATGGCAGGCACGACAGCGCACGGGGTATTGAAACCGGAGCAATCGGACGAGATCCCGCGGCCTGAATATCGAGGTCCGCATCTTCGCCGATCCGCACCAATGGCATGTCATAAGCCGTCTGCGCTCCAAAAAACGATGAGAACTTCAATGACCCCTGCTTGGGGAGTTGGCGCTACCTGAAGCCGAAGTAGGCTAATTAAAAAGTACTCGCGCCAAAACGTCGTTGTCAAAACCTGGGAGGATCGAATGAGCCGCTCTTTGCCAGGCCGCGTCCCTGGCGCAGGACCGCTCCAGTTTGTCCTGCTGGCGACGGCGACCCGTGCGGAGAGATCGGAGGTTAACTGCTTCCTAGGTAGATAAAGCGGGCGAGAAAGAGCGCGGCCAGCACGTAGAGCAGCCAGTCCTGCTTGCGCAGTTTGCCGGTAGCCAGATGAAGCGCGGCCCAGGCGATGATGCCGAAGCCGAGGCCATTGGCGATCGAGTAGGTGAAGGGGATCAGCACCATCGTGAGAAATGCGGGAACTGCGACCAGCGGGTCGTGCCAGTGAATCTCGCCGATCGACGAAAGCATCATCGAACCCACCAGAATGAGCGCCGGAGCAGTAGCGGCCGAGGGCACGATGCCCACAAAAGGGGCAGCGCCGATGGCGGCCAGGAAAAGCAAGCCGGTCACAATGGCAGTAACACCCGAGCGGCCTCCCGCAGCTACGCCGGCTGTGGACTCGACGTAGCTGGTCACAGTCGATGTTCCAGTCATCGAGCCGAAGACGGTTGCGATGGCGTCGGTAAATAGAATTCGATTCAACCGTGGTATCGAGTGGTCTTTCTCGATTAACCCAGCGCGCTTGGTGACGGCGACGAGGGTGCCGAGATTGTCGAAGAGGTCCACGAAAAAGAAGACAAAGACGATCTCCAGCAGGCCTTTGTTGATTGCACCGCGAATGTCGAGTTGGAGAGCGGTTTTGGTTAGCTCGTGGATGCCGCCAGCGGCGGGCGTCCAGTGGGTCAGGCCCATTGTCCAGGCGATGCCGGTAATCGAGAGCACGCCGATTAGGATTGCGCCGCGGATCTTCCTGACTTCCAGAGTCACCATGACAAGCAGACCTAGGAGGGCCAGCACCGTGGTTGGGTTGCGGATATTGCCCAGCCCGATCAGCGTGTCTGCATCGCCGACTACCAGGCCGGCATTGCGAAAGCCGATGAGCGCGATGAAGAGGCCAATGCCGCTGGCTACCGCCGCGTACAACTCATGCGGAATGGCCTGCAGAATCATCTGCCGGATGCCGACGGCAGTCAAGGCGAGAAAGATGATGCCGGAGAGAAAGACCGCGCCGAGAGCCGTCTGCCAGGGGACGTGCATCTTAATACAAACGGCGTAGGCGAAGTAGGCGTTGAGGCCCATGCCGGGGGCGAGCGCGATGGGATAGCGCGCCACAATGCCCATCATGATCGAAGCAAAGCCGGCCGACAGGCAGGTGGCCGCGGTCACGGCAGCCAACGGCATTCCGGCAGCCGCCAGGATGGCCGGATTGACCAGCACGATGTAGGCCATGGTCACGAAGGTGGTGATTCCGGCCAGGATTTCGGTGCGCCAGTTGGTCTTGAGGCGCGTGAATTCAAAGTAGCCTTCGAGTCGGTTCAGCATAGGCGGGTGTCTTTAGGAGACCACACGCCCGCCCCCTCTCACAACTCGGGGCCATGAGGCGCATCCTGACCGATGGACAAAAACGCTCAGACTGCACGGTTGGCCGCGGTTCCAATAGGAGTACCGACCGAATCCACGCTTCTTCCTCGACCGCGCCAAGTAGCCTTCCCCAACCCGAAGAAACACAATACAAGGAGAGATTTTCATGCCCACAATTACCACGCAGGACGGCACGCAGATTTATTACAAAGACTGGGGCACGGGTCAGCCCGTGGTCTTCAGTCATGGCTGGCCCTTGAATGCCGATGCCTTCGAGGACCAGATGGCCTTTCTTGCCTCGCACGGCTATCGGACGATTGCGCACGACCGAAGGGGCCATGGCCGCTCCGCACAGCCCTGGATCGGCAACGAGATGGACACCTACGCCGACGATCTGGCGGCGCTCACCGAGGCGCTCGACCTGAAGGACGCGGTCCACGTGGGGCACTCAACCGGTGGCGGCGAAGTGGCGCGCTACATCGGCCGACACGGGACAAAGCGCGTGGCTAAGGCGGTCCTCATCGGCTCGGTAACGCCGCTGATGGTGAAGACGGTAGCCAACCCTCTGGGATTGCCCATCAAGGTCTTCGACAACATCCGCGCCGGCGTTGTGGCCGACCGCTCGCAGTTCTTCAGGGATTTGTCGTTGCCATTTTATGGAGCCAACCGGCCGGGCTCGACGGTTTCTCAGGGCCTGCGGGATTTCTTCTGGCTTCAGGGGATGATGGCGGGTTTGAATGCCTGCTACGTATGCATCAAGGCCTTCTCCGAGACCGACTTCACAGAGGATCTGAAAAAGTTCGACGTGCCCACGCTGGTTCTTCACGGCGACGACGATCAGATCGTCCCGATTAACGCCTCGGCGCTGCTATCGGTAGCGCTGGTGAAGGGAGCAACGCTGAAGGTGTATCCGGGCGCGCCGCACGGGATGTGCTCGACGCTCAAGGACAAGGTGAATGCGGATCTGCTGGCGTTTATTCGGGGATAAAGGGCAAATGGATGGACGCTCAGGCGGAGGCCTCCGGCAACCCTCCCAGATCTGAATTTCAGGACAGGAGGCTTCCTTATTCGATGTGCTGGGATCTGGGCCATCCGCCAGGCGTTTGAAGATGCACCTGTGAACCACCACCATGCCTTGGCTTGGGTACTCATTTCTGCCGAGTGGATTTCGGCAGCTTGCCTGACGGGCTGTTTGGACGGTCTATCCGCTTTGGCGGTGTGGGATGATTTGGTTCGATCTTGGAAAGCCTCGGTTTCCCAATCGATGCAACCGAAGTTGCACTGCCCGTTTTCAATTGAGCCCGCGATAGTCTCCACTCGAATAAATACAAACCTGTGACCAGAAGCAGCGCAACTCCGCTCACCCATCGCCCCGCCACCACATCGCGGGTTGTGGTCCAGTCAACTGAAACGCGCACGTCTCCCCGTGGGACGGGCACGACCATCAAACCGCGCCCTTGTTCGGCTCTCGCCGTCGCCGGGATTCCATTCACCTTGACGCCCCATGCGGGGTAATATCGCAGCCGCAGGATCAGATACCCCGCATGCTCGGCCACTCCAAAGATCTGCTTCTGTTCCGGCAAAGACCGGGCTGTCTCCGGATGAGATGGATCGGAGATCAAAACCAATTCGTGCCAGCCGGTGCTGTTGCAACTGGATGATTCACCGTCCCACGTGGGAGCTATGCCAGCTTCCCACTGGACTGAAGCGTCTGGAAGATTATCGAGCAGGCAGGCGCTAGGAAGAGGCTGCAAGTTGGGGTCTACCTGAGGCTTTCCCTGAGCGTCCACCACAAGGTTCCCCTGAGCGTTCACGAAAGGGTTCACCAGGACGAGTTGAATGCCCGGTGGTGCGTACTCGGGCTTTCCCAAGACGCCGGCGCCTTGTCGCACCAATTCTTGCAGTGAGGCTATCGACGTGCCGCATTCGATGAACCACCAGTGTGACGCCGCGAGGCTCACCGTCACAAAGAGGGCCGCAGATGCGGCAATCAGGGGGACGCGCAGGGTCCTCCGTCCGGGCCAGACGGCTGCGGCAAAACAGATCGCCATCGGAGCCTCAAGAACCACGAGCCAGCGCCAGGGAAACTGCAGCAGCCGCAACTCAGGAAGCAGATTCCAAACCGGCAGCGAGACTGGAAGCAGAAGAATGAGAACTGCCGGCGGAATCAGCACAAGCGGGAGCCACCATCTGCGTTCGCCGGGCACGACGCCGCGAATCCAGGCAAGGGTGCCTCCGCCGAAGGCAACCATGAGCATCGCGACAGCAACCAATGAAACCAGATGCAACATCGCGTCGTGAGACCCCAAACTCGGATCGGCATGGCGGGCAAAAAGCCAGCTATTCTCCACCCAATAATTACTCGTGGTCACGGCATACTGAATGCTCGCCCAATTCCTTTCCCAGACGGCTGGAATTAGATAGAGCGATGCCAGTCCCATTCCCGCGCATGTGCTCACAGCGGCACGCACTACCGGGGCCGGCGACTTCTCAATCAGTGCAGAGAATAGCGCAACGGCAGCCAATAGATAACAGGCCATGATTCCCACAGGGCCGTTGCTTAGCCAGATTCCCGCCAAAATGAGTGCAAGAGGCGCCGCCGAGCCGTCGAAGGCGCACTCCCAGAGATTGCCCGAAGGATTTCGTCTCCGCAAAGCAAAAAGAAGGAGCAAAGGAATCCAAAATCCCCCTGCCATCTCTGCGAAATCACAGCGCGTGTAGATGACAAACAGTGCGTAGCCGAGGAAGATTGCGGCACAACCGGCCAAAGTTGCAGGTCCATCATTCATCGTCTCCCTTGCCAACGCGCGATTGGCCAAGCCGGTTGCGGCAAGCAACAAAACGAAGAAGACGAGACTAGCAAAGTTCCACGGCAAGAGCATTCCCAAAACGGCTCCCGTCATCCAGCTGATCGGGGGATAAAAGACGAATCTAGGTTCGCCCGCTCCAAAGTTCGGGCTATTGGCCCAATGCGGATAGAAAAGGCCCATCGAGATGCTGCGTTTAGCATCGATCCAGGAGATAAGGTGGAAGCCGTAGTCATCACCGTTCGATGGACCACGCCACAGAAGGGGTGCCACTGCGATAACAGCAGCCATCAGGATGATGGCAGGTCCCGTCAAACGATTCAGGTTTGAAAAAAGACTCGCTGAAGTTTTAGAATCTTTCTCCCCGAGTGGTCTGCTCTTGATCCGGCCTCTATCGATTTGGGATGCCATGAAGCAGCAACTGCCTTTCCGGTCTGCCGTCAATTTGTACCGGTGAGACTGATAGTTTAGCGCAATGGATGCTCATTCAGTGTCGCGCCAAGAAGGGACTTTTCAGCTAGACGCTATATTGTGGTTGCACGGCCGTCAACTCGGGAGTGACTCGCCCCTCTTTCCGGTTTACGCCAAATAACCTTCACACTCAAGGTCGAATATGTAAAAAGAAGGTGAGACGAGATTGTCCTCACCCCAGCAGCTTGGCGGCTTCCTTGGCGAAGTAGGTGACAATGAAGTCCGCGCCAGCGCGGCGAATGCTGATTAACGACTCTAAAATGGCGCGGTCACGGTCTAGCCAGCCTTTCTCAAAGGCGGCCTGGAGCATGGAGTACTCGCCGGAGACTTGATAAGCGCCGATGGGCACGCCGACCCGCTCGCGGGCTGCGCGGATCACGTCGAGATAAGGCATGGCGGGCTTCATCAGGATCATGTCCGCACCTTCTTCGAGGTCGAGGTCGATCTCGCGCATGGCCTCGCGCAGGTTTGCGCCGTCCATTTGATACGAGCGGCGGTCTCCGAATTGGGGAGCAGAATCGGCGGCTTCGCGGAAGGGTCCGTAAAAGGCCGAAGCAAACTTCGAGGCATAGCTGAGGATAGGCGTATGCTCGAAGCCAAGGTCGTCGAGCAGACGGCGGATTGCGGCGACGCGCCCGTCCATCATGTCGCTGGGTGCAACGACGTCGGCTCCGGCGCGGGCCAGGCTGACGGCGGTGTGGGCGAGCAGGTCAAGGGTGGGGTCGTTATCGACTTCAAAGCCGTCGCGGGTCTCCAGCACTACGCCGCAGTGGCCGTGGCTGGTGTATTCGCAGAGGCAGACATCGGCGATGAGCACGAGCTTTTTGGCGGTAGTCGAGGCTTTGAGCGCGCGCAGCCCCTGCTGCACAATGCCGTTGTCATCGCTGGCGCCGGAACCCTGCTCGTCCTTGGTTTCAGGCAGGCCAAAGAGCAGCAGGCCGCCCAGGCCCAGGCGGGCTGCTTCCTCGGCCTCGTGGACAGCTTCATCCACGGAGAGGTTGAAGACGCCGGGCATGGAGCCGATCTCGCGGCGTACGCCCTCGCCAGGACAAAGGAAGAGCGGGTAGATCAGGTCGCCGGGAGTGACAGCGGTCTCGCGCACCAGCGCCCGCAGGGAGTCGGTACGGCGAAGGCGGCGCATTCGTGTTACGGGAAAACTCATGGTGTCGATTGTACTTGAGATGCGTGCGATAGTGGCTCGCCGGTTGGCGCGCTCAGACGGATTTCATGGTTGGCATAAATCCTTTCCTGCTACGATCATCTAAGATGAAACCTTCCGAGTTTGCGCCCGACGCTGAGCCAGAGGAGAACCGCGCGGCTTTGCCCATGGCGGGCAGCGGCAAGGCTGAATTCAAGTCATTGCGCGGCATTCAATGGGCCCAGGCATTGGTTCTCGTGGCGCTTTTCACGGCTCCGGCTGTCATGAGCCTGCACCTGGCGTACGTTGCGGACCCGGATGTCTGGTGGCACCTGCGCACTGCCGAGTGGATGCTCGATCACCGCGCAGTGCCGCATACGGATCCCTTCTCGACCTTCGGCGCGGGAAAGCCATGGGCAGCTTATAGCTGGCTTTACGAATTGCTGATCCTTCAGCTTTTTCAACGGCTGGGCCTGGCAGGCATCGTGGCATATTCCACTGGGATGGCGGTGGCCGTTGCGATGGCCGTGCATCGTCTAATTCGTCGCTTGCAAGCCGACTTCAGCTTCGCCGTGCTGCTGACCCTTATAGCTAGCTACAGCATTTGCCGCCTCTACACGCCGCGCCCGTGGCTGTTCTCGATTTTGCTTTTTGTCCTTGAACTCGATCTGCTGATGCAGGCGCGAAAGACTGGAAAGACGCGGGGACTGTTGTGGCTTCCCCTCCTCTTTGCCCTGTGGCCCAACCTGCACATCCAGTTTATTGACGGCCTGGTGTTGCTGGCCGTTGCTTCGGCGGAGGCAATCCTGGCGCGGCGGTGGACCGGACTTGAGACCCGCATACGCCCCGTTTGGATGTGCGGCATCTCTGCTGCGTGCATTCTGGCAACGCTGGTCAATCCTTATGGCTGGGAGATCTACAAGATCGCGTACGGTCAGGTATCGTTGCCCGGTGTTCTCAACCACCTGACCGAATTGAGCGCGATGGCGTTCCGCAGCCTGGACGACTGGCTTGTGCTCTTACTCGCTCTTGCTGCCACCGTTATGCTGGCGAGAGCCCGTCGTTCTGCTTCCTTTGAAGGCGTACTGTTTGCATTTGCCGTTTTCGTGTCGTTTCGCTCGCAACGTGACCTATGGGTTATGGTGACCGTCGCTTGTGCAATCCTGGCCGCCGGAATCAAAGGGGACGAGGCGAACCGGTTCCGACTGACTGCATTCGCCGCGCCGTGCATTGCGCTTGTCACGGCTCTTGCTGCGTTGCTTGGCTTCCGCGTGCTGCATGTGGACAATGTCCGGCTGCGCGCCGATCTTGCCAGGGAGTTGCCCGTTCAGGCGGTAGAAGTGGTGAAGGAAAAGGGTTGGAGCGGGCCTCTCTATAACGACTACAACTGGGGAGGATACCTGATGTGGACCTTGCGCCAGCCGATGAGCATCGATGGACGCGCCTATGTCTATGGCGATGAGCGGATCGACCGCTTTGGTGCCACATGGAATGGGCAGCCGGGCTGGGACTCCGACCCGGATCTGGCCAAGGCGGGCCTGGTGATTGGGCCGGTCAAAGCGCCTCTCACTCAATTGCTGCGAATGGACCCCCGCTTCCAACTCGCTTATGAAGACAAACTGGCGGCGGTCTTTGTGGCACGCAAGGGCGTATCTTCGACGCCGGTGGAGGCTCCGCCGGCAGTAGGCGGGATGGCCGCTTACAACGCGGTCAAGTAAGAATGCGCGTGCAGCGATGCGAGAGTCTTGGAGTTGCGGCTTATCCGGCCTTGCGCAGCGCCTCGTAAACGATCGTCTTCATGACACAACAACTACTGCCGCAACTCAACCAGCGTAGCGCCCTGCCCGCCTTCGTTTTGCGGGGCTTCGGCCAGCGTGGCCACGTGGGGATGACCTTTCAGGAACTCACGGACACCCCGGCGGAGAACGCCTGCGCCGTGGCCGTGGATAATGCGAACCCGCGGCAGGCCGGCGAGAAAGGCCCGGTCGAGATACTTCTCCAATTCGCCGGTTGCCTCGTCCACCGTGCGGCCGATGAGGTTGATCTCCATGCGCATCTCGTCTGTGTTGGCGCTGGTGACGGTGACGTGGACGTTCTTCTGTTTGCGGGCAGCGGCCAGCGGGTCGGCCTTTTGGGTTGCTGGGGATTCGCCGGTGGGAAGCGGTTCGCACAACTCGTCGCGCTTGACGCGCATCTTGATGGGGCCGAGAGCGACCTCAAAGAGATCCTTCTCGACCTCGCGCTGCACGATGGCGATCTTGTTCATTGACTTGATGCGCACCTGATCGCCAACGGCGACGTGCTTCAACAGGTGCGGCTGGGCGTTCTGGTCGCCAACATCCGCGCCGGTGCGGTGGGCGACGACGGTCTGGTTGAAGCTCTCTTGAAACTCGCGGCGCAGGCGCAGGATGCGGCGCTCGGCCTCCTTTGAGATCTTCTGCTGGCCGGCGCGGTCTTCGATGGCGCGCACGGTCTCGCGCATCTGAAACTCGAAGTCCTTAAGCAGCGAGGCCAGCTTGGTTTCGAGCTCCCTGGTGCGTTTGCGCAGCTCGACGTCGCCCTCGCGCGCCAGCTTCGCTCGCTCCTGATTGAGCGCGTACTGCTCGGCGCGGGCGGCCTTGCGGTCCTCTTCGAGTTGTGTAAGTTCGGTATGCATGCGGTCGAGAAAGCGGGCGATGTCTACGTGCTGCGAGCTGAGGCGCTCCCGCGCGGCTGCAATGATAGCGGCGTTCAGGCCCAGCCGCTCGGCCGTTTGAATTCCGGCGGACGCGCCGGGCACGCCGAGCCGCAGTTGATAGTTGGGCGCGAGCGTCACTTCATCCACACCTGCCGCGGCGTTCAGCACGCCGGGCGTGTTGGCCGCGTAGACCTTGAGCGAGGTGTGATGCGTGGAGATCAGCGACCAGGCCCCCGCCGTTAAAAAATGGCTGGCAATCGCGACGGCAAGGGCCGAGCCTTCCTCAGGATCGGTTGCGGAGCCGAGCTCGTCGAGCAGAACCAACGATCTGTCGCCGGCCAGCCCCGAGAGCCGGTCGAGGTTGGTGATGTGTGCGGAGAAGGTTGAGAGCGCGGCCTCGATCGATTGCGCGTCGCCGATGTCGGCCAGGAATGCGGTGAATACCGGAAAGCTGGCTGCGGCGGCCGGGACCGGCAGGCCGGCCTGGGCCATCATGGCCAGCAGAGCCGTGGTCTTCAGAGTGACGGTCTTGCCGCCAGTGTTGGGACCACTGATAATGAGCTGGCGCTCGGAGCCGGTCAACTCCAGCGTGAGCGGGACAACGCTCGAGTTCCACCCCACGGACGAAGGCCTGTCCGTGGGGGCCCCAGTATTCGGACGGCTGCCGATGGTGCGGAAGTGCCTCTCGAGCAGCGGGTGGCGGGCGGCTTCGAGGCGCAATCGATCAGGCGAAATCGCCGGGGCCACGCAATCGTAGTCGCGGGCAAAGCGGGCTCTCGCCTGCAAGCTATCGACCAGCGCAAGCACGCGCGCGCCTTCGAGCAGAGCCTGAGCATAGCCGCCCACCTGGCGCGTGAGGGCCACAAAGATGCGATGTATTTCGGCCTGTTCTTCTTCGATGAGGCGAACCAGTTCGTTGTTCTTCTCGATGGTCTCGAGCGGCTCTACATAAACCGTCTGCCCCGAGGAGCTGGCGCCGTGAACCACGCCGCTGATGCGCCGTTTCAACTCGGCGCGAACGGGAATCACGAAGCGCTCGCTGCGAATCGTGATGAGGTCTTCCTGGGTTACGCCGTCGGCGGAGAGTTTGCGCAAGGCGGCGCGCAGGCTTTCTTCGATGAGTCTTTGTTGGCGCTCCTGCTCGCGGCGGATGCGGCCCAGCTCAGGCGACGCATTGTCGGCCAGCGAGCCGTCGGGTTGAATGGTGCGCTCGATGGTCTCAGCGAGCGGACGCACGCTCCCGGTCAGCGCGGCAGAAAGCCCAGAGAGCCCCGGCAACTTGCCCACCAGCCGCGCCGAAGGCGATTGCAGCAGAGCTTGCCAGGAGGCCACGTCGTTGGCCAGCCGCGCTATGGCCTGCAGCTCATTCGCCTCAAGCGCCGCTCCTGGAATCTGCGCCTTGGCGGCGTGCTGCGTGGGGTCGAAGAGGCCGCCAACGGGAATGGAGACTTGCTCACTCAGCAGCAATCTGACCTCTCCAGTCAGTTGGTGCTGGCGCGCGATCCAGTCTTCATCGATCGACGGCCGGAGGGAGAGAATCGCTTCGCGGCCTACGGGCGATGCCGCAAAGCCGGCCACCAGAGCCAGCAGCGGCTCCCACTCGAGAGCGGCAAAGTCGGCGTCCTCGACCGGCGACGGAATGGGATCGAGCAAGGTCATGGCTTTTCTACGCTGGAACTATCTTATTGATCCGCCCTCGCTCGTGATCTTCGCCGGCGCGGCGCTCACCGCCCGCTGCGGAACTGGCATCGCCGGCGGCGGTTGATGCATCGTCACAATGATTGCTTTGGCCGGCTTCTTTCCCGCGCACTTGTAAGAGTGCGGTGTCGAGGCGTCGAAGTACACCGCATCCCCCGCCTCAAGGGTGCAGGTCTGGTCGCCGTGGTGAAGTTCCAGATCCCCTTCCAACATGTATAGAAACTCGTACCCTGGGTGCATGTGCGCCTTGGGCTCCATCTCCTCGGTCAGGGGCTGAAACTCCGCAAAGTAGGGGTCCATGTCCCGGTCCGGCACCAGGTAGCCCAGGCTCTCAAAGAAGTAGGTCGGAAATTCCACCCCGGTCTGCGGCAGCCGCACACGCTCCTTGCGCCGATGAATCCGAAAGACCGCCTGCGGATCGCTCTCGAAAAAATAGGACAAGTCCTTGGAAAACACCATGGCAATGCGCGCCAGGTTGCGCAAGGTGGGCACCACCCGGCCAGTCTCCAACTGCGATAAAAAGCTGGCCGAAAGCCCCGTGTGCTTGCCCAGCTCCACGAGGCCCATCGATTTCTTCAGCCGCAGTCGCCTGATCCGCTCGCCGAGACGCTTTTCTGCGATGAACCGCTCCGTGGTCTCAGTATCCACCTGCGATTTTTGCGTCTCTTCGCTCTGAACCATCGCCAACTCGCTTATTGCCCTTAGCCATCCGCAAATCGAAGATGCGCCGGGAATTGTTGCGGGCATCAAAAACAATTCTTATCCTACCAAATCGGCAATGCTGCGGCAATCCCTGAGCCTTCCTGCCAACCGGAATTCACCCCGCGCGCTATCCTAGAGTGTCTGGCCGAACCGGCCGTCGAGGAAGCTCATGCCCGAAGACCCAACGATTCCCGCCCCACCGCAGGCGCCGCAGGTGGCGACGATTGCGACTCTCGGCCAGCACGAAGGCCAGTCCATCATCCTTCACGGATGGCTCTATAACCTGCGCGAGAGCGGCAAGCTCCTCTTCCCCATCTTTCGCGACGGCACTGGTACCATCCAGGGCGTGGCACACGTCAAGAGCGTTTCCCCAGAGGTTTTTGACGCCCTCAAAGGCCTCACCCAGGAGTCGAGCGTCATTGTTACTGGCAAAGTTCGCGCCGACAAGCGGGCGCCGGGGGGATATGAGCTCGACGTCGAAGGCCTCCAGGTCGTCCAGCGCGTTCCCGAGTCCGACCCCTACCCCATCACGCTCAAAGACCACGGCGTCGACTTCCTCATGGAGCACCGACATCTCTGGGTCCGCTCGCCGCGACAGTCCGCCATCCTGCGCATCAGGGCTGAGATCATGCGCGCGGCGGCGGAGTATTTCGATAGCAATGGCTTCATCCGCACCGACCCGCCCATCCTGACGCCAGCGGCCTGCGAAGGAACCTCCACTCTCTTTCCCGTCGATTACTTCGGCGACACGGCCTATCTGACCCAATCCGGGCAGTTATATATTGAGTCAACGGCCCTGGCGTTGGGCAAGGTATACAGCTTCGGGCCTACCTTCCGCGCGGAGAAATCCAAGACCCGCCGCCACCTGACCGAGTTCTGGATGATCGAGCCGGAGGTCGCTTTCCTCGACCTCGACGGCCTGCTCGAGTTAGCCGAAAACTTCCTGTCGCACATCGTTCAATCTGTTCTCAAGAACCGTGCGTCGGAGTTAGTGGTCATCGGCCGCGACCCGGCCAAGTTACAAGCCATCTGCCCGCCATTCCCTCGCCTGCGCTACGATGAAGCCGCCGAAATGCTCAACCAGGCGCACAAAGATGGCCACCTCGAAGCGCCGTTTGAATATGGCAACGACTTCGGCTCACCGGACGAGACCTGGCTCTCCAGCCAATATGATCGGCCCGTGATGGTCCACCGCTATCCGGCCAACGTGAAGGCCTTCTATATGGAGCCTGACCCCGCCGACTCCCGCTATGCGCTCTGCGTGGATGTGCTGGCGCCCGAGGGTTATGGAGAAATCATCGGAGGCTCACAGCGCGTTTCGAGTTATGAGTTACTTAACGCGCGCATCGAACAGCATAACTTACCCAAAGAAGCCTTCCAGTGGTATCTGGATCTTCGCCGCTACGGCAGCGTGCCTCACTCGGGCTTCGGCATGGGCATCGAGCGCGCAGTCGCATGGATCTGCGGCTTGGATCATGTGCGAGAGACGATTCCCTTCGCGCGCACACTGCATCGGATCTATCCGTAAACCGGCGGTGAATCTTCTGACAGAAGTCTTGACGTCTACGCCTATTTGCCGGTCGCGCTCCCATCGGCATCGAGCACCTTGAGCCGCGTTTGCGCAAGCTGGTAGGTGGAGTCGGGAATGTTCATGACTTCCTTCGGCTTTTCCAGCTTGCGATAGTCGGCAATGGCGATCTCGCGCTCGCCATATTGCTCGGCGATGCGACCGAAGGCATACCAATAGTCGTCATTCGGCTCGTCGAGGTTGAGATCGTCCATGCCGCGCAGCAGCAGATCATGGGCCTCCTTGGTCTTGCCGGCTTCGGCGTAGAGGCAGGCCAAAGTATGCAGAATCGCCGCATTATCCTTGGCCAGTTGCGTGGATTTGATGGCCATTGCCATGTCGGCATCCTCCACCTTGCCGGTAAAGAGCGCAAACCAGGCTGAAGAGTTCAAGAGGTTGGCATCTTCCTTGCCCTGGTCGATCAGCTTTTGCGCCCAGCCGCGGGCAGCCGCGAAGTTGCTCCGGTTAGCTTCAATCCTCATCTTCATCTCTAGCGCGTCCGGGTCTCTGTCGAGCAGCTTCAGCCGCTCGACGGCCAGCGCAATGGCCTCGTCGTGGCGGCCCAGAGCCATCAGCGCACTCGCGCTTTCACTGAAGGCCAGTCTCGATTCCGGCTCCTGCCTGAGCAGTGTTGAAGCGACCTCAAGCTGACGGGCAAAGTCGCGCTCTTGCCAGTAGCCGAAGGTGAGAGCCAGCAGAATGTTGGTCTTCTCGCGCTCACCGGAGGCTTGCTTCTGCGCCTCTTCGAGCAGTGCGATTCCTTGTGCGGCAGTGGATCTTGTGAAAACAAGCAGAGACGCCGCGGCCAGCTTCATCTTGCGCGCGTCGGCGGCTTGGCCCTTGGTCCAGAAGCGGGGGAAGAGCGGGCCCCCGAACGGGTCGTCCCCGCCCTCCAGGTGCCGGTCTTCACGCAGCCAGTCGAGCAATACCTTGGCGCCTTCGAGGTCGCCGGCATTGATCCGGTCGAGCATCTCCAATGCCATCGCGCCCGGCCTGTCTTCATTGCCGAGCAGCTTGTATTGCCCGTCCTCCTTCACCACAAAGTAGGTTGTGTTTCTGCCCAGAACTTCGAGTTTTTCTCTGTATCCGGTCGCATCGTTGCCCTCGCTCTTGGGGTCGGCCCGCTGCAAATCAATATCGATGTCGACATCGATTGAGGCGTCTTCGCGGCTCAAGCGGCTGTTCCTTTGCTTGCCGGCTTCCAGCAGCGCTTTCTTGTCGTCCGATTCTTCGTTTGCCAGGACCTTCTGCGCGTTGTGGCTTAGCACGGCGGACAGCTTGGCCTCCGTCAGGTCCGGATCGTTCACGAGAATATAGTAGCGTTTCACCAGATCGGCGGGAGTGTTGGCAAGGTGCATCTCCTCGTGGTGCTGAGCTGTGCGCAGCGTGTTAGCAAGTCCCATGGCCCAGGCGGCGCTATCACCTGCTGCGCCGGCCTCAAGAAAATTCGCAGCCAGTGGATATTGACGGATCTTCACCAGCATCTCGCCCGCGTTGCGCGCAGTCTCTTTGAAAGCGTCGTCGCCGCTGGAGAGCTTGTTGGCCTCGGCCAGCCCCGCCTTGCTGCCGTGCAAGACGGCCTCGCTGGCTGCGATCAGGGCCGTGGGCTGCGGGTTCAATGTCTGTGCGGCCTTGATGGCTCCATCCGGATCGCCGCTGTAAAAAAGGGCATACGCAAGGTGGCTCTCAATGCCCAGTTCCGCCAGGCCATTTTGGCCCAGCTTCTGATATTCGGCGATTGCCTCCTTCATCTTGGATCGGCTGCTGTAGCGCCGTCCCGCAGAGTCGTACTCCAGCAGAATTGCCAGGTCGGCCTGCGTACTGTGATCGTCCGGATCCAGCTTGATCGCCGCGCGGTAGGCCTCGGCAGCGCCGGCCCAATCGCTCCCAGGGCGAAGACTTCGGCCCACCAGGTCGTGCTTGAGAATCTGCGCCAGCGTTTTCTCGGCCAGCGCGGAGCTGGGGTCCAGCTTCACGGCCAGGCGCGCTTCGGCCCGCGCCGGCTCGCCCATCCCAGCTTCCAGCAACACCTTGGCCACCTGCAGATGGTGCACCGACTCGCCAGGGTGCAGAGCTACCAAACTGCGATAGTCCGCCAACGCCTCTTTTACCTTTCCTTCATGCAGCAGCGCGGCGCCTCGCGGCTCGAAGTTGACCAGAATCGCCGGGCCGGCAGACAACTCTGCCACCTTATTGCGCAACTCGGTTGCCTCGGCGACGGTATAGCGGCGCATTACCGAGTCAAAGACGATGTGCGCAGCCACCGCGCCGTCCTTTTCCGTGGTGAACTCCTCGGTCAACAGCGCAGGGCCAACGGGAATGATTGCGTCTTTGGGCAGTTCCTTGGGGACGAAGCCGACTGGCGGGACAATCCTGTAACGCCACTCGACACTGGACGCCTCGTTGAGCCACCAGTCGGCGGTGCGCGGCTTCTTTGGCTTGTCTTCGCCGTCCTTCTTCTTCTTGTCGTCTGCGTCTTCCCGCCGCTTCAGATCGTCGGGGAGCCGCTGGAAGAGCCCTTCCAAGCGAATCGCCGCAACCGCGCTGTCCAGATCCGTGTAGCCCCGCTTGGCCTTTTCACAAGCCAGCGTCAATTCAAACTGCTGCGACAGATCGGCCGGATCGGTGCGTTCAACGCTTGAGAGTTTCTCGGCGACATACTGACCCTTGACGTAGTTCGTGAGGCCTTCCCGGGCTTGGTTGTCGGGCTTGTCGGCAAAGTCCGCGCGATAATGCGACTCGAAGACCCCTTTGGGCTGGCTCTTCTCCGTGACCGCTGACGGGCCATTCTCACTCAGGATCAGCTCTCGAAACTCCAGCACCACATTGTCCTTCGATGTGGACTCCGGCGTTCTCACGAGAGCCGTCGTCTCCGGCCGCGCAATCAGCGCCAGCCTGCCCTGATCTTCAACCGGTAACTGGCCCAGGCGCGCATAACGGTCGGTGGCGTCGATCCATAGCGCGGGCTCTTTGTGCTTTGGATTCCCCGGCACATAGACGATGGCATGATCGAAGATTCCCATGCCCGGCAGATCGGCGGGCACATCCATCCACGAGCCCGCATTGAGCAGCGCCACATACGCCGGGATTCCCGCGGCGCGCAGCATGGTCGCCAGCAGCGTCGCTTTGTCCTTGCAGTCGCCGTATTTCCTGCTTAACGTGTCGGCCGGATCGTGGGGCATAAGGGCCGCTTCGCCGAATTCAATGCCTGTGTAGCGAACCTCGCGGTCAAGGTAATCGAGGATGGCGCCTTCTTTCTCCGCAACCCCCGTCTTGCCGGCAATCAGCTTGTCTACGATCTCCTGCACCGCTGCCGGATCGGCGCGTCTGTCCACAATCTCCGCATACTCGGCCGCCATCGCGTGCCACGACGCTCCGGTGGAGAACTCAATCTCCGGAAAGTGCGCCACATCCGGTGGGAGATTGGCCTCCCGCGGCTCAAGCCCCTCCATCGGTCCCATTTCATATGTGACCGTCACGCGCCCGTTGGCCTCGGTGCGCGCCGGCTTCAAGTCCGGCAGCAGCAGGGTCTTGAAGCGAAGAGGCAGGGAGGAAGGAGCATCGAAGACGACGCTGCTATGCGCAACCGGAACCTGTACATGGCCGAATGTCGTCCGTCCAACCCGGCCCGAATCAAAGAAGGGCTGCGTGTCTCGCTCGATGAATTCCTCTTCCACCACGACACCGGGAGCAATGGCCGGAAACGGGGCGCGCAGTGTCTTGCCGTCGCTGTAAGTCTTGTAGTCGCCTCCGCGAGCCGGCTCCTCAGTGATCGTAGCCGGATCGAGCGTATGCACAGAGAAGTCCGGCGCGATGACTCGGACTTTGATTGCCGGCCGTGCCTCATGCCAGGGCTCCCAGCCGACCGAAAGATAGTCCCATCCCTCCGCGCCCCTTTGAGTCAGCACCTTGTAGACAAAATGTCCCACATGCACGATGCGCCCGTCTTCATCGAAGGTGTAGCTCTCATCCTCGTCGAGTATGGCTGCAACCGCGCCTTCCGGTGCGGGCACGGCCGAGGCTGCCTCATATAAAGCCTTTGGCTCGACGGAAAAGTGCGGCGCCTTCCAGGGCTCGACAGCCTGCTGGGCCAGGCAAGGATGCGCTGAAAGCACGGCGCTAACGGCGCAAATCACGCAACCAAGATTGGAACGGAGAGAGCAACAAGACAAGGCGTCACCCGCGGAAGAGAACTGCTCACCACGGTAAACTCTGTCTCAAAGATAATCAAGCTGCGCTGAACGTGGAGTAAGCCGGCGAACGGCGCGTTTCCTCTGGAATCGACAGTGATAAATAGCAAGTCTTCCAGTCCATGCGGCCCGGCCGGCAGAGCGCAAGGCCGCATGAAGCTGGCAGGGGCACTACTCCAGATTCAGAGTCCAAATCATCAGCAACGACGTGTTGTCGTCGACCGCCGCGAAGATCGCCTGGTTAGCAGTCGAACTCACCGCCAGGCCGAACGATCCTCCCTGGGCCGGATCGACCGAGATTTCCTTCACAAACTCCCCTTGTTTGGTAAACTCGACGATCTCGCTGGGCTGATTGGGATCGGGATTGATGCCATCGTTGTTGGTCACCAGCAAGTGTCCATTCGGGGCCGCCGCCATTCCCAGCGGACCATGCAGATGAACACTGTCATCGTAGACGGTAATTCCCACTCCGCCATCCTGCTGGCGATTGGCGGCTTTCGTCACCCCAAACACGGCATTGTCTCCCGTTGAGGCCACGTAGAGCAGGTCGCGCGGAGCATCGTAAACCAGTCCGGTAGGCGCAACAAAGAATGTGACCGGATCGGGACGATTGACATAGCCCGAGGCAATCGTCTTGGCGCTCAGCAGAGTTAGACCGGTCAAACTTACCTGAAAGTCCAGCCGGCTGATCGTCCCGTTCAGAGCGTTGGCGACAAACGCCATGGCCCGGTTGCCCTCATCCACCAGCGTCATGTCCCACGGCGCCTGGATCCACGGACTGGTGATTGTCTGAATGAGCTTGCCTTTATTGTTGATCACCAGCAGCGACCCTGGTTCCCCGGCGATCCCGGTGCTGGCTATCACCGGAGAGTTGCCCACCACCACCAGCCCAACCTGCAGCGTTCCCAACGCGGTCGATAGTCCCAACGGTGCAGTGCCCTGGAAGAAGACGCTCTGCGATCCGCTCTTGGAAATGTCGACGATCGTGGTTCCGGTACCCTGTATATTCGCACTGTTGTTGAAATTCGAGACCAGGATGTCCCCGTGTTTCAGTGATCCAGAGCCGGTTTGAAAGTTCTTGGGAACGAACGCAACACCGTATGGATTCACATCTCCATTCGGGGGAATGGTATTGCCAGTGATCACCGGACTCGGCAGAAATGCTTCGTCCGCGCTAAACCCTTGCGCAAGGCAAACCACGGGGGCGGTGGCCAATAGCATCGCGGCAACCAGAACTTTGCGCGAACTCGTCAAGCTTCTCGAGCGAAGCTTGGTCGCACTGGATTCACACTGAGTTGACAATTCATTGATCCGCATTGGTTTTTCTCCTCCTGAGTTTTGACTCCTTCTTCGTAGTTCCACTGCGGAACCTGCCTCGGCATCGGACGAAAATGGAGTCCACCGCCACCCACAATAGCTGTGGCGACGCATGAAGCGTGTCATGGAGATGTCATTTGATTGTCGCTTCGATTCAGGGCACGAACGGAAAGCTTTGTCTGTCGCATTTTGCTCAAAGCTGAATGACTGACTCTGGGCAAAACTGAGGATAGAATCCTTCTATATAGCATCCAAGACTCAACAGGAATCGCTCCCAGGTCTCAAAACCGACTCACTTGTGAGACATGGCGCATTATGTGGAGCGCGAGATTATGCAGAGCTGGAGAAGAAACACAGCATGAGCAAGTTGCTCTGATGGCGAATTGCTCCGCATAATATCGTGCATTATCTGACCATAATCTGGCATGAACGTGGCTGCGTCGTTTCTCCTTGAGAGTAAAGGAGAAACGATGCTTGAACAATACGTAAGTGCAGAAATCACACGGCGTAGACTCTACTCAGGTCCCGCTGCTAACCATGTCGATGATTTTGCAAATTGGCTTCACGCCAGAGGGTGTGAGAAACGAGCACTTTTCAGAAGGCTTCAATCTTTTGCTGCGTGGACCGACGGGCTAGCCAGGAATCACAAGACTTCCGGGGACTTTGCAGAAGGGCTGCAAGAATGCACGAAGCATTTCATGTCGGTTCTTCATGTTCTGTATGAGCGCGGTCCCAAGCGTGAATCTCTCAGTGTTGCGCGGCTCTTCCTGCATTTTCTCCAGGAACGCGGACTGCTTCCGCTAACAACTCCCACGGATTCTCTCACCTACTCCTCTCGACTGCTGAGAGAGTTCCACTCATGGATGCTCGAACAGAGAGGTGTGACACCAACAACTTTGGTTGCCTATCAGAGAGTGCTTGAGGAGTTTGTTACTACTTTTGGTAGCGATCCATGTGGCTATACTCCAAAAGTGTTGCGTGATTTCGTTTTAACGAGAGGGGCACGACATGGTTCCTCCTACGCGAAGATAGGAGCCAGTGCGGTTCGCAGCTTTCTTCGATTTCTTGCAGCTACAGGTCGGTGCAGAGCTGGATTGGAATACGCCCTTCCTGCTTATGCATTTCGAAACCTGTCAACGATACCAAGATATCTCACGTCCGACGACGTAGATCGCGTTATCGCTTCGTGTTCGACCGGCGGAACGGGACTGCGAGACAAAGCCATAATCCTGCTTCTTGCCCGTCTAGGGCTCCGTGCAGGGGATATTGTCCGCCTGAAATTGACTGATATCGACTGGACAAACGGGAAGATCAAAGTATGTGGCAAGGAGCGGCGTCACGATCTTCTGCCTCTGCCGCAGGAGGTGGGAAGGGCAGCTCTGCGTTATCTGCAGGAGAGTCGGCCCACATCCCGAGCCCCCGAGTTGTTCGTCACCGTTCCACCCCCATTCAGGAAACTAAGCTATCAAGCTGTAAGTGGAGTCGTTCGGAGAGCATTGGACCGTGCCGGCGTCAGCTCACCTGTCCGTGGAGCTCATGTTCTCCGGCATTCAGCCGCGACAACGATGTTGCGACAAGGTGCATCTCTTGCCAGCATCGGCGCTGTTCTTCGTCACCGTTCGCCTCAAACAACTGCTCGATATGCCAAGGTGGATATCGGTATGCTGTTCACCATCGCGCAGCCGTGGCCGGGGGTGACATCATGCTAATGAATTCGGTCAAACGATATATCGCACTCCGTAGGGTTCTCGGTTATGGGCTTCTGCAGACAGATCGGCTGCTCACCGCGTTTGCCGAGTTTGCGAAGTGCTTGGGCGACACGCACATTAAGGCATCGACTGCGGTAGCATGGGCCTCCACGGCATCAACCCCAGGAACGAGGTACGTACGTCTCAACGCGGTCGTTCTGCTTGCTCGTTTCCTGCACGCGGAGGAGGCAGGACATGAAATCCCTCCAACTCACCTATATCCAGCTCCGAAAGGCCGATTGATGCCGTACATCTATTCATCGGAAAAGTTGTGCAGGATTATTGCGGCAACCGATAAGCTTCCTAGAACTTACTCTCTGCAACGCGCAACGTATGCAACCCTCTTCGGACTGATCGCTTCCACTGGACTGCGCATATCGGAAGCACTCAACATACGCCTGAGTGATGTGCGGCGGGACAGTGTTCTTCTGATTCGCCGGGGCGAGGGCGGCAAGAGCCGCTTGATTCCGTTACATCCTACGGCTATGGATGCATTGAACGCATATATTGCATCCCGCGTCATTCTTCCAGCAGTAGATGATCATTTGTTTCTATCTGCTAGTGGTGTCCGCCACACAGATGGTCATTTATTGAGGGTGGCCCGGGCGCGGGTTACTTTTTCCAGGATGTCGGAGGCTTTTGCCGTCCAGATGATGGGCTTTGGATTCTGATTAT